>Ga0131853_10005072_pt1 | contig 23715 bp, 23 predicted proteins | sample TergutLab28metaG_FD_92764 | JGI IMG/M metagenome (GOLD analysis project Ga0131853, IMG submission 92764) | Labiotermes labralis P1 segment gut microbial communities from Petit-Saut dam, French Guiana - Lab288 P1 (version 2) (version 2) | ecosystem: Host-associated > Arthropoda: Insects >...
AAAAAGTCCCCTGTTTTAGTCAAAATTCCGAAAATAGGGGACTTTCTCAAGGCCGTAGACGAAAAGTAAGACCAAAATTATCCGATTTCAGTCAAAATCACGAAAATCGGATACTTCCACCTACTTACAGAGCAAAAATAGTTAAAAAAGTCCCCTATTTTAGCAAAAATTATAAAAATAGGGGACTTTCTCTGTATCCACAAAGGAAAAAGCTCTTTACTGATCAAATCATCAGCTAGAGAGCTTTTTCTCAATTTCTATCACCACTTCATTCGGTGATAAATCGTCGGTTTCTACAACGAGGTCCGCACTTTTTTCATAAAGGTCTGCACGAACGTGGAGCAAATCGGTTAATTTCCCGTGGACGTCTACGTTTTTCAAAAGCGGACGACCGGTAGCGGAAAGTCGACCCACAAGGGTTTCTACTTTTGCTTTTAAGTAAATCACGTAGGCATCTTTTAATAAACGATGATTTTGATCCACCGTCACCATGCCGCCACCTGAGGAGATCACTTGAAAGTTAGCCAAGGCATATTCAAGTGCCTGATGTTCTAGCTGCCTAAAGTATTGTTCACCGTAGATTTCAAAGATTTCTGGGATGTCTTGACCACTCGTAGATTCAATGGACCGGTCGGTATCGATCCAAGTCAAATCTAATTTTTTGGCCAACATTTCACCAACGGTCGTTTTCCCCGCCCCCATCATACCGATTAAAACCATCGGTTTTTTTGATGTCTGTTTTATCGTTTTCATTAAAATAGTTTCATCACCTTATTGGCCAACCCTAGATAGAGCAGCCCGTTTTCTTCATGGGGAGCAAAAATACCACCCGTTTTATCTTCTTTGACCCCGCCAATGGAGATTTCGGCTAACACCTCTGTTTCGAGGCGCTGAGCGACGGCGAGTCCTCCCCCGCTGCCAAAGATTTTATCGTGGTTCCCGTTTGCTGGATTAATGTAGTAAGACATATTTTCAACGACCCCTAAGATCTGGTGCCCTAGAGTTTTAGCCATCTCACCGGACTTAATTGCGATCTCCGACGCCATTTGATTAGGGGTAGTCACCACAAGGGCTTTTGCCTCTGGAATGAGATCTTTTAGAAAAAGAGGGATGTCACTTGTTCCAGGCGGCAGATCGACGATGATGTAGTCGGTATCTTCTGGCCAAGCAACGTCTTTAAAGAGATGTTCAAGCATGCGACCAAGCATCGGCCCACGCCATATGAGGGGTTGATCATCCCCTACTAAGAAGTCCGTGGACATGATCATCACCCCTTCTTCCGACTGTGGTGGGATGATTTTTTCGTTGGCGTCAATGCGTAGTTGTGGGTCGTTCATTCCAAATATTTTCGGGATGCTGGCACCATAAAAATCCGCATCTATGATACCTACTTTGTGACCAAACCTAGCAAGACAAGCCGCTAAGTTGGCTGAGGTCGTTGATTTACCAACGCCCCCTTTACCTGAGGTTACCATAATGTATTTGGTATGACTCGATCTAACTGGCGCTTCTTTTTTGACGTCTACGGATAACTTTACTCCTGTGTAACCAAAGTCAAGTTTGATGACTTTGATGACGCTACGTTTTAGCATCTTCTCATCGTGCAATGCACTTAGCGCACCTTCTGGCACGACCATGGCAATCGTTACCAACGAGTCTTCCTCATTGACATTCAAATGTGTAATTTTTACGTCGTCGCCGGCAACACGTTTAATGGCTTCTTTTAGTTCCAGGTGTTTTTCCATGTCTTTCACTGACCTTTCTATTGTTTTTGAGGCTCCAGTTGAACAGGTTGTCCAGAAAATTCTTTTTCAATGTGGTTCGTCCAGTTAGTTTCTGAATAAATGCTAGCGTAGGCGGCGGTTACTTTTTGTTCGTGCTTCAACATATCGTGAGCGGTTCGAGAAAAGGTGCTATAAATGGGGGCTTCCACCTCTTTTTTGACCTGTCTGAGGTACTGTGCCCCTGCGCCCGTAAATCCTAAGATACGGATATAAGAAGCACCTTTTTTGAGATCCCATTGAGCAATGTCTGGTTTTGTCGTTCCCGTTAGTACGTTAGCACAAATGCGTTGAAGTCGCGTTCGGGTGTATCTCTTGGTTTTAACACCGGTGACGAAGTCTTCGAAGTTGGAATTGGATTTAGCCGATTCGATGAAACGGTGTTCCAAGCCCTCTACCATATCGTGGATCTGTTCCAGATCCTCAGGATCCGTTGTAAGGAGTTTGTGGCGTAAATAAGGATAATGGGATTCCCAATTTTGAAGGGTAGCTACCGATGGATCTAATTGGCAGGGCGTATAGGCGCCGTAATCCGCACCTTCGGTAATCATCTTTCTAATGGCGGTGGCGCTGGCAATGGTTGGATGGTTGGGGATTTCTTCCGTATGTTGGCTTGCTAGACGTGAGATGGTCAAGGGTTTTAGGTTGGCGTTTAGCTTCTCTATCGTAGACAAGTAGGCGATTCCTAACGTGTTGTTTGATCCGTTGTAACGATGGTCGAGTTCTTGATAGGCAGCTGGCAGGCTTAGTCCTTTATCTAGTTTTTCTTTGACACGTTGCTGAAATTCCAGGTCACCTGTTCGCCGAGCCAGCTCCCATAGTTGATCGATGTTTCCGGACTCGCTCCCGAATACGAGGTGGTCAACTTTAAGGTGGTTGAGAATCGAAACAGCTCCCGTTGCAAACAGGTTAGCCGATTGATTGGAAAAGGCGTAGGGAAGCTCAATCACAAGGTCAATCCCATTTTCCAGAGCCATTTTAGCTCGTTCCCATTTATTAACAATGGCCGGCTCCCCACGCTGAGTGAAGTTCCCACTCATGACAGCGATGGTGACATCTGGATTGGTCAGCTTTTTGCTTTCGTTAAGATGGTAAAGGTGTCCATTGTGCATGGGATTGTATTCAACGATTAATCCTAAAGCTTTCATCCGCTTCACCTGACCTTTCATGAGATCATTTTAGCACATTTTCAGACTTTTTCATATGCATAATTTAGGTTGAAAAACTTCAAAAATAGCTGTCAAAATATGGTGCAATATGATACAATTTTATGGTAACGCAATAAGACGCTAATGGAGTTCATCTATCCCCTTTCCCTGAAAAGGAGAAAGGAGGTGAAGCTCCATGGGAGAATATTTGTTGAAATTTGCACAGCTGTTTGTTGGGACGTTTGTTTCTACAGCTGCCAAAATTATTACTAAACATTTGTTTAGTAAAAAAGGCAAAGAAAAACCCACTCTAGCGTCTGACCAACGTAAACAGAGTGGGAATTCTAAACCATAAGGATTAGATGAACTACCTAAGCGTTTAAGTAGTTACAGGAGACATGTTCATAGCATGTCTCTTTTATTATATGCTAATTGTAGCACATTGATGTAATCCTGTCTACCAAGTGGCGTATTATCGCTCCCCACGTCGTCCACTTACAATCTCATCAACCCTCCTAAACTCCAAACCGTCTGCTCGCACCCGTTCAATAATTTCTGGTAAGGCGCGCACGGTTTCTGGTTTCGGATGCGTCAAAATCAGACCGCCTGGCTCTATCCGTCTCATCACCCGATCAACAAGCACCTGAGCGGGCTCACCTCGCCAGTCGATGGAATCGGCTGACCATAAAATGGTATACATGCCTTGATCGTAAGCGGCGCGGATGGTGTCTTCTGTAAAGGCGCCGCCTGGCGGTGCAAAGTACGTGACTTCCTCGTTGGTAATGCTTAATAAGATATCGTTGGTCAGCGTGATTTCTCGTTGGAATTCCTCGTAAGAGAAGGTCAACCAATCAGCCGGATGAGAATAGGAATGATTCCCGATCAGATGGCCTCTGTTTAACACATCCCGTACTTGATCGTGGTGGTTATCCGCAAACTTCCCTTCAAAAAAGATGGATGCCAACACATCGTATTCGTCTAAGATGTCGAGGATTTCATCCAATTCCTCACTCCCCCAAGCCACATTAATCAACAAGCCCACATAAGGGCTATTCTCGTTGCCTTTATAAATCCGATGTTGCCTGAAATCTTCGGAACTTCCTTCGTAAGGAATCCCCTTAGTGACAATTAGGCTCGGATCAAATCGTCCATAACTCAACATGTTCTGATAAGATAGCTCAAAATCAACCGTAAGGCCATACAACCCCGGAACAAACTCAAACACCGGATCTAGGCGAGGTTCGATTGGAGCAAGCTCCCTCTCTTCCATGTAGGCTTCCAATTCCATACGAATGTCTTGTTCCGCCATAACAGGTGCTTCATCATCACTCCTTGCTATCCATCCAGCACGAATTCCCGCTACAACTAGGAAAAAACTCATATATATCAACATCTTCTTCATTCATCTCAACCCCTGAAATTAAACTTAGCTAACGTTATCATGGCTTTTACAGATCATTTTTATGTATAATTTCAACTTTCCCACGGCACAACCCCCCCTATTTTGACATCAAAAAAGCGAGGTTCGACTTTTTCAAGTCGTCCTCACTTCGTAACTTTAATCTTCGTATACTACTTTCTTTAATGCTTCAGTATCGAATCGTTTCACGAACTCAGTCAGTAACTTAACACCATTTTCATAATCGTCACGGTGAATCATCGATCCATTGGAATGAATGTAGCGCGATGGAATCCCGAAAGACATCGCTGCGGCACCGTCACCAATTTTATGCATTGGTGCTGCATCGGTTCCACCACCCATCATGATGTCAAATTGAACCGGAATTTTTAACTCTTCCGCCAAATCAACCATGTAGCTGCGTAACGCTTTGTGACCAATGGTGCCACCGTCCATCAAGGTGATGATTGGTCCTTTTCCAAGTACCGCTTTGATTTTATCGCTACCTGGTGTTGCCCCATCTAAGCCAACGTCAGCTGCAATGATCACATCAGGCTGGATCATGTTCCCCGTCGTAAAAGCACCACGGCATCCCACTTCTTCTTGAACGGTTCCGACACTGTAGTACTCGTTTGGATGGCTCTCCCCTTTTAAATTATTTAAAACGTCAATGGCGATGGCACATCCGATACGGTTGTCCCATGCTTTCGCTAATAAATACTTTGGGTTTGCCATTTCACGGAATTCAAAGTACGGCGTAATCATATCGCCTGGTCTGATTCCAAAGCTTTCTGCTTCTTCCTTGTCATCGCAACCAATATCAATGAACATGTCATCTAGCTCAACGAGCTTTTTACGTGCCTCAGCGGTTAGGGCATGAGGTGGCGTTGACCCAATGATTCCATGAATTTCTTTTCCAGTCGACGTGGTAATGGTCATTTGTTGCGATAATAACACTTGTGACCACCAGCCACCAACCGGCTTAAACTTAATGAATCCTTTATCGTCAATGAAATGAACCATAAATCCGACTTCATCCATATGACCTGCAATGGCAATTTTAGGGCCGCCTTCTTTTCCCACTTTTTTAGCAATCACGGAACCTAGCTTATCTTGGACCACTTCATCACTAGCATCAGTAGCGAAATCTTTAAATAATTTACGCACTGCTTTTTCATCACCAGAGATCCCGTTAACATCGGTTAACTGCTTTAAATATTGCAACGTTTTATCCATTCATAACTTCCTCCTAGGTACTTCTCATTTTTCTATTATAAACCATTATTTAAGATTTGTAAAAAACGCACACCTGTAGTATACTTGACCACAGAGAAATAATGTATCCCATGAGGTGAAAGTTAGATGAAAGTACATATTTTAGACCACCCTCTCCTTCAACATAAATTAACAAAAATTCGTAAAGAGGATACGCCAACCATGCAATTTCGACAAATCATTAATGAGATTGGTGGTTTAATGGCTTATGAAATCACACGTGACCTTCCCCTTAAAGAGGTGGAAGTACAAACACCGGTTACTAAGACTAAAGCACACGTCGTTGACGGCAAGAAAATGGTCATCGTTCCTATTCTAAGAGCAGGTCTTGGCATGGTCGACGGGATCTTACAAATGATTCCATCGGCGCGTATTGGCCACATTGGTATTGTTCGTGATGAAAAAACATTGCTACCCCACGAATACTTTGCAAAGTTTCCGGACGGCCTTGACCAGCGAGACATTTTGATCGTTGATCCGATGCTAGCTACAGGTGGTTCAGCTAATGCAGCCATTGACGCTGTGAAAGAGCGTGGTGCCACAAGAATTAAGCTAATTTGCTTAGTCGGAGCTCCAGAAGGAGTTAAAGCGGTAAACGAAGCTCATCCTGATGTTGAGATTTATTTGGTTAACTTAGATGAGAAATTGAATGAAAAAGGCTATATTGTCCCAGGATTAGGCGATGCGGGAGACCGCATTTTCGGAACGAAGTAAGGCAATAAGTTCGAACTTCCACACTTTATTTAAAAACGAACGAAGTAAGAGTTTTCGAGACACCAAATTCCGGTGTCTTTTTATTTTCCTTTGTTTCGGACATACTACTTTTATCCTTATAAGGTGGTGTGATGTTATGTGGGAAAAGGTTAAAAACCTAAACGTCAAAAATGGACGCATTAAACTTCTTCAAGTAAGCTATCTGTTGCTAACGATCGCTATCTTTTTCCGCCTAACCCTCGTTCATCACACGCACCAACAAAACTATCAAGTACATCTAACAAAGCAAGAAAAATACGTTCTTAAAAAATCTCAACCTCGAGGCGAAATCTACGATCGCCATGGCAACCCGTTAGTCATCAACAATCCTGCTCTCTCTATCGTTTATTATTACGACTCAAACAGAAGCGTCCAACAGATGTATGCCATTGCAGACCAGTTGGCCGGGGCCATAGAAGTTGATACCCAAAAGCTATCTACCAACGATTTACATGTATTGTATCGTCGGCTTAACCACCTCGAAGATGATCAACCGATAGAGGAGGAGCAGCTTGATACGCTTCGCACACAAGATAAGGCCTCACAAGTCATTTTTAATCGAATGATCAACGCGGTTTACGGTGGCGGTGTTAGTGTTATTAAACTTGATGCAACTGACGTTGAGATTGCTTTTGTTGTCGAGCGTTTAGATCATCTTAGCGGTGTAAATGTCGAAATGTTATCGGAACGAGAGTATCCAAGTATTATCGGTCATCATGATCTACTAGGAGCTGTGAACAAAGACGGAAGCGGCTTGCCAGATACAGACTTTAATTACTTTGCAGAATTAGGTTACACCATGAACGATCGCATTGGGTTGTCTAGTTTAGAAAGACATTACGAAGATTTCCTACACGGTTCTAAATCCATGCACCTGGTTAACTCTGATCAGCCAGCTGTCACCTTATATGACGGGATGAAAGGTTTCGACTTAACCTTGACCATCGATGCAGAACTGTCAGCCAAAATTGATACAATTCTAGAACGTCATATGGTTTCTGCCAGGCAAAATCGACTAGCTGCAACCTACTTACAAGAGGGCTACATTGTAATTGTCGACCCAAATAACGGTGAAATCCTTTCATTAAATGGGAAAGTGTTAGATGAGAACAACCAGCTTCAAGACCACCCATTAGGTAACCTGCACAACGCCTTTACTATGGGATCTGTCGTTAAAGGAGCAACCATGATCACAGCTTACCAGCAAGGCATTACTTCCTTTGGTGATATCACTGAAGACAAGGCCATGATTTTTGCTGACGGTACCAAAAAAGCTTCTTGGTCTGATCTAGGTGTCGTTAATGACATTGACGCTTTACGCCTTTCAAGTAACGTTTACTTTATGCAACAAGCCATTCGAATGGGAGGTGACCACTACTTCCCACGCACAAACTTAAACATTGATCTGACTGCCATCAATACCTATCGTTCCTCTTTTGAAAACTTTGGTCTAGGTACCTACACGGGCGTTGATCTACCGGGAGAACAAATCGGACTAAGAGATCCCGATAAAAGCATAGCAAAATTACTGGACCTTTCAATCGGCCAGTCAGATACTTACACACCTTTACAACTTGCCCAATACATCAGTACGATTGCTAATGGTGGAAGTCGGTACGCCCTACACCTATTGAAAGATGCTTCCATCAAAATCGATGACCAGACGCAAATTTTAGTTCACGATGTTGAACCTTATCTCCTAAATAAAATCGATGTTTCACCTGAAGGAATGAATCGCATTCAAGAGGGGTTTCGACAAGTCCTTCAAGCTCCTACCGGAACAGGAAACCACTTCTTTAAAAATTCGCCCCACCATCCGGCTGGAAAAACTGGTACAGCAGAAGAATTTGCCAGAGATAGAGAAGGAAATCTGATGTATTCAAATCGCGGTGAGCTGATCCCGATCCATCACCTGACCTTTGTCGGATATGCACCTGCCTATAACCCAGAAATTGCCATCGCCATCGTCTTCCCACAAGCGGAGTTGCCAGATAAAAACAACCCCATTTCTTTAGAAGTCGCTAATGAGGTCATTAATACTTATTTTGAACATAAAAAAGAGACGATGCCTTAATTCGGAATCTGTCAAAAGATGGCTTCTTAGTTAATCTGAATGGCATTCTGACCCTTTGGGCTTAAAAGTTGCCCTAAAATCAAGATTTTTTCGAAAACAGGCAACTTTCCCTGTTGTTCTACTTCGAAAGCGAATATACAAAAGGGCTTTATTCGAAGCGAAATGTGTATTTTAGACTGCCACCCTACGAGGTAGAAAGTTTTAACAAACAACTTCCTCGTTTTCAATCCGCTTAATCAGAGGCCACCTATTCCGATTTTAAAATCGACCACATGAGATCAAATCGTTCCCCTTCTTCAAGAGGGACTCCCGATAAGAATAGTCGAACCGAAGGATTTTCACTCGTTACGGTTATAAAGTCTTTCATCCGATTGACCGTTCCACCACTACTATCAATAAGGGTCACATCACTTGGAAGGATCTTTTCAAAAGCCGATCTAAATAGAGGAAAGTGCGTGCATCCAAGGACGACACTACGATACAAGCTCAAATCAAACTCTTGAAACCTTTCTTCGAGATAAGGTAGAACTTTTTCATCTGAGAACTCTCCTGCCTCAGCAAACCTCACCAGTCTCCCTAAGGGACAAAGATCGATGACACTTCTTTCATCTAGCTCTCTGGTCAAATTTAGAAATTTGCCTTCTTTCAACGTAAGCTCCGTTGCCGTCACAAGAACTCGCTTTCCAGCCGCTTGCTTTAAAGCGGGTTTAACTGCCGGTTCCATTCCGATCATGGGAACGTCGTATTTTTCTCGCAACTGTTGTGCTGCTGCACTAGTAGCTGTATTACAAGCGATCACAATGATCTCAGCGCCCTCAGCAAGTAAATATCGAACGGCATTTTCCGTTAACTCATAGACTTCTGCCCTAGACTTAATCCCATAAGGGGCATTTTTTGAGTCAGCAAAATAAAGGTATTCATGATTAGGTATTTGTTTCAAACATTCCCTTAGTACGGTTAAACCACCGATACCCGAATCTAAAATTCCAATCTTCATTTTTATGACCTCATCTATCCTACTTATTTCACCATTTTACCACATAAAAGGTGGAACTTCAAAAAGAACCTCACTATGACGAATAGACATTCTGAAATAAAGAAATAAAATAAAAAAGCTCAACTTCATCGTAAAAGTTGAACTTCTTACTTCGTTTCAATCCAGATTACTTAAGCCACTCGTTACCTTTAAACCCAAGCGCTGCTACCGCTACACCCGCAATTAAGGTTAAAAATAGCCCAATTCCTGGAGACGGCGATACACCAAATATAGCTGGCTCACTAATGACACTAATTAAGTTAAATAATCCAACAGCAGCACATACTGCACCAGCACCAACGATTCCCCATTTAAAATTCCCTTCTACTGCTTCACTTTGATTGCCAACGAAGCATAATCCGATGGCAGCAGCAAACCCAATCAAGGTAATCCACCCGTCTCCACCATCCATTCCATTTCCACTAATTCCCACGATTGATATCCAAGGTAAAAATACCGCAATAATTCCGATTGCTCCGGCAGCAATAATAGCTAACTTTTGTTTATGTAGATTATTCATAAAATCTCTCCTTCGTTCTATCGTTTTTCCCACTCTTTGGAAAACAACATTCTTATGGAGTATACAATACTTTCGACACTTTGTCAAAAGGTTGGTGTTGCACTGTTTTGTGGAAAACTTCCTCCGAAATAGCAAATTTTTGCAAAAATAAGTCGTGTTTTTGCTTTTTTTATGCTATAATTGTGGATAACTCGTCACACCTTTGGCCTCTGAAAATGGCTAAATAAACCACGGAGGTGCTTTAATTGGAAGATTTTCAAGCGGTATGGGATCAGATTGTCGAAAGAATGAAAGCTAAAATGTCAGATCAGTCTTTTGAGCTCCTGTTTTCTACGCCAAAACAAGCCCATAAACGAGACGATAGACTATACATTGTGGTGACCAATGACCATGAAAAATTAATGTTAGAAAAATTTTACATTAAAGATGTGGTTGAAACTGCCACTGACATCACAGGAAAATCCTTGGATGTCAAATTTGTCACACCTGAATTTATGGAAAAAGAAAAACAAACTTTTAGCTTAACTGAAGCGGACCCAAATTTGCATAAATATTACCGTGGAAATTTAAATGCAACCTATACTTTTGATCGTTTCGTTGCCGGTAAAAGTAACCGACTGGCTTATATGATTGCTTTACAAGTAGCAGAACGCCCTGGCGAAGTAGCCAACCCACTCTACTTATTCGGTGGGGTTGGCGTTGGAAAAACCCACTTAATGCAGGCCATTGGAAACTATATCTTAGATGACAACCCGACGAAACGCATCCTTTACTGTACCTGTGAAAAATTCGTTGACGACTACCGGATTGCCACCATTGATAACAGCTTCGATGCCTTTAAAAAGAAATACCGTGACATCGACGTCCTATTGATCGATGACATCCAATTCTTAGCGAAGAAAGAACAAACGCAAACGGAATTTTTTAATACGTTTAACGACCTTTACAACGAAAACAAACAAATCATCATCACGTCGGATCGGCCAGCCTCTGACTTTAAAGACATGATGGATCGTCTGACGTCGCGCTTTGAATGGGGATTACAAGCCGACATCCAAATTCCTGACATTCAAACCCGAATCGAGATCATGAAAAAGAAGCTGGCAGGCGAAAACATTAACCCCGACGAATTCCCAGAAGAAGTATTAGAATTTGTTGCTTGCAAGTTTCATAGCAACGTCCGGACACTGGAAGGGGCCTTAAAGCGATTGATCTTCTATGCGACCATCCATAACTCTGAATTCACCATTGAACTAGCGAACGACGCACTACGCCATCTGATTAAAGAAGAAAAGCGAATGGCAAAAATCGACGTTAAAAACATCATTAAAACCGTAGGCAATCACTACGAAGTTTCGGCCGCTGACATCGTTTCCAAAAGCCGAAAAAAAGAAATCACGTTTGCCCGTCAAGTTTGCATGTACCTCATTCGCGAACTAACTGGTTTTTCCTATCCAAAAATCGGAGCCTCTTTTGGTGGACGCGACCACACAACGGTGATGCATGGTTGTAAAAAAATCGAAGTAGCTTTAAAAGAAGACACCCAAATAGCAGACGACATTAAACACCTAAGAAAGTTGTTCGTTTAAAAGAAGCGTAAAGGAGATAACCCCCATGAAAATCCAGATCAATAGACAAGCATTAATCGAAAAGCTAAACCACGTCACAAAAGCCTTGCCCATCAAAACCACACTTCCTATTCTAACTGGGATTAAATTTGTAGCGGATAGCGATGGTTTATTTCTAACAGGTAGCGACTCTGACATTACCATTAAAACCTTCTTACCACTACAAACCGGCGAGGCCGAAATCGTTCAAATTGCTACCCCTGGGGGCATCGTTATTCCAGGTAAATATTTCTTTGAAATCATCAAAAAATTAGAAACCGATTGGATCGAGATCAATACCTTTGACGGACACGAGGTTCTCATTCGAGGCGATAAAGGTGAGTACACTTTAAAAGGTTTACCTGCTGAAAACTACCCGCAAAACGAACTGTCGGATGTCCTTCACCAGTTCACCTTACCGACCGCCGAATTAAAAACGATCATCGCACAAACGATCTTTGCAGTGGCGGTTAACGAAAGCAGGCCGACCTTAACGGGGGTTAACTTTAAACTCGATGGTAGTGAACTTCACTGTGCAGCTACCGATAGCTTCCGATTATCCAAGCGTACACTAACTTTGGATACGACCGAAAAATACGACTTTAACATCACCATCCCTGGCCGAAGTTTATCGGAGCTCGGTAAAACCCTTGATGTGAGCGACGATCGCACAGAAGTTAGGATTACAAATAACCAAATTCTATTTAAAAACGGTCAAATTTCTTTCCAGTCCCGCCTACTGGAAGGAACTTATCCAGATGTGGCTTCCTTCATTCCAACTTCTTTTGAAATTAAAGTGACGGTGGATTATCGTGAACTATTCAACGCCGTTGACCGTGTTTCTTTAATGGCGAAAGAAGATCGTGCTAACGTGGCGAAAATGACCATTCTACCGGACGAAAACCAAATTGTGATCAAATCTAATTCATCTGAAATTGGTAAAATCGAAGAAGTGATCCACATCAAAGAATTAGAAGGATCAAAGCTTTCTATCGCGTGTAGTTCTCTGTTCTTGCTTGACTCGTTGAAAGCCTTCCAAGGTGCAAATACCGATGTCATGCTTGGATTCAACGGCGACATGAAACCTTTCGTAGTGTTAGATAAAACCGACGAAGCCAATTTGCAGTTGATCGTTCCAGTTAAGTTGGATGAATAAACTAAAAAAAATCGCTCTTAAACTTTGACCGAGTTTAAGAGCGATTTTTTGATCTTTTCGAATTTATACGGCCTAACTCTACTGTTCCAAACCGTGTAGCAAAAAATCTTCAATGTGCCGAATCGGGACGCCGTCTATCATCCCAACACTGTCCAAGTCATAAGTGATCACAACCTTTGTATAATTATCCTTTATAATTAATAAATTATCTGTTTCACGTGTCCCTTCAGGTAATTTCAAAGCCACTTGCACGTAGAAAACATTCCCATCTTTCATGGCGACAAAGTCAATTTCTTTATCCCCTAATCTTCCTGTATAAACTTCGTATCCACATCTGAAAAGCTCTAAAAAAACAATATTTTCTAATTGACCACCATAATTGCCAGACATGCTTCCTAACTCATTGTTTCTGAGACCCGTATCTACAACGTAAAATTTAGGTGTATTCTTTAGGCGATTTCTTCCTCTTAAATCATACCTCGAACATTCATAAAATAAATAGGCATCCTTTAAAAGTTGGAGCATTTTACTGATCGTATTAGGTGATACCGTGATGCCATTCGATTTAAACGTATTTGATATGTTCGTTGTTGAAATGGGTTGACCAATGTTATCCAATAAAAACCTTACAACACGTTCTAGTAGGTTGAGGTCACTTATATCACCTCGTTGAGCCACATCTCGTAAAATAATGTCCCCATAAATACCAGATAGTACTGATTTTTTTATGTCCTCATCCTCCTGGAGTGCAACCAGAGGAAAGCCTCCGTGTTTCATGTAACGATCAAAAACGCTCGATTTGTGACCACCATTTGAACTAACCGATTGAAAATCAAGGTATTCTTCATAGGACAGCGGGGTCATTTCCAAGCGAATATAGCGTCCAGTCAATAACGTCCCCAGTTCACCAGATAACATGTTAGCATTACTTCCTGTCAAATAAATATCGACGTTTTCTTTCGTTCGCAGACTATTTACTAATCGTTGCCATTCTGCAACAAGTTGAATCTCATCAAAAAGAAAATAAACTATCTTTGAATAACCACTATACTCTTCTTCTATGTATCTATGCAGATCCATGGCAGTCAAAAGATGTGCATGATTTAGGTCTTCAAAGTTAATATAAGCAATGCGCTCTTCTGGGACCCCCTCTTCTATAAGGTGTGACTTCAAAAGCTTTAATAAGAAAGACTTCCCACTTCTGCGAACACCTGTGATTAATTTAATCTGCTCAAAATCCTTGAATTTAAGTAATGTTTGTAGATTCGCTCGATTCTTCATAAAAATTCACCTCAATGACTTTTTTTATATTATATCACAAAAAAGTCATTTCATTGACTTTTTGCTAAAGTTTTATAAATTTACTACTCGCCAGATTCATTTTAATCAAAGCAAAAGGGATCAGGTCAAAAAAGTTGTGTTTCACTTACCAAAAAAAGACCCTCTTACAAAGACCCTTCGTTTATGTTACAATTATTTATAACTGCGGGAGGTTGACACGATGAACAAACTACTATTAATTGACGGGAACAGCTTAATGTACCGCGCCTATTTTTCAACGGCTTATTCTGGCCGACTGATGCAAACCAAATCAGGAATTGTCACCAATGCCCTACACGGCTTTATTAACATGATCAACAAAGTAAACAAAGACTTCGATTACACACACGTCTTAGTCGCTTTTGACGCAGGCAAAAAAACCTTCCGTCACGACCTCCTCGACTCTTACAAAGAGGGACGCAGTGCAACGCCAGATGAACTTCGTTCCCAAATTCCTCTTATTAAACAATACCTGGATCTTATGAACATTCCCCGCTACGAAGTGGAATTATACGAAGCTGACGACATCATCGGGACGCTGGCTAGCATGGGTTGCGACGACCAGTTCGAAACCATCGACGTGATCAGTGGTGACAAAGACCTTCTGCAACTAGTCAACGACTGCGTCACCGTCCACATTACCCGCAAAGGGGTGACGGAAATGGAGTCCTACACGCCAGATCTCGTGATGGAGAAATTTGAAACAACGCCAAATAAGATTATCGATTTAAAAGGGATGATGGGCGACAATTCCGACAACCTCCCAGGCATCCCCGGCGTCGGTGAAAAAACCGCCATCAAACTTTTGAAAAATTTCGGCTCACTGGAAAATCTCTTAAAAAATACCGATCAACTCAAAGGCAAGCAAAAAGAAAACGTGGAAGCCCACAAAGAACAAGCCCTCCTCTGCAAACAAATGGCCACCATCAAATGCGACATGGAAGACGTCCCGTCCATTGGTGACCTCCTTAAAAAAGATGCCGATCTAGAAGGACTAAAAGCCTTCTTCACCGACATGGAATTTAACTCCTTCTTAAGGTCGCTGGCCGCTCCCGCTTCTACTGCAGCACCTACCTCTATCCAGATCATCACCGACGTGGACATCTTGGACCTGAAAACTTACACCGACTGCGTCCTTCACGTGGAAGTCTTCGAACCGAACTATCATCAAGCGACCGTCATCGGGTTCGCCGTTCTAAATGCGTCCGATGCTTATTACGTTCCCTTCGATGTGGCTAAACAGTCGTCTAAGTTCGCATCGTTTTTAGCAAACCCGGGTATTAAAAAATCCGTCTTTGACGGAAAACGAGCCATTGTTGCTTTGAAGTGGCACGATCTGGAATTAGCAGGTGTCGCCAGCGACTTATTGCTTAAGGCCTACGTCCTTAATCCGACCACAGCAGATACCGAATTCGCAAAAGTCGCCCTCCATTACGGCGTGGATGATGTGAAATATGACGAGCAGGTATACGGAAAAGGGGTCAAGCGTCAAGTTCCAGATGTGGAGATCGTGGCTGAATATGCCTTAAGCATCGCTCGCGCCATCGATGCCCTGGATTCAGAGCTCTCAAATCAACTTAGAAGTTCTGATCAATGGATCCTCTATCAAGAAATCGAACTCCCGCTTATGCAGCTCCTCGCTGACATGGAATTTACAGGTACTAACATTGACATCGATGTCCTGAAGGAAATGGGCCTAGATTTAGGTGGTCGCATCGAAAAATTAGAAGCAGAAATCCATCAATTGGCTGGAACTGAATTTAACGTAGGATCACCGAAACAGCTGGGTGTCATTTTATTTGAAGACCTTGGTTTGAAAGGGAAGAAAACAAAAACGGGATCGTACTCCACCAGTGCCGACGTCTTGGAGAAATTGAGACACGAACACCCGATCATTAACCTGATCTTACAATACCGAACCTTAACAAAATTACACTCCACCTACATCGAAGGCCTGCAAAAATCCACATACGACGACGGGAAAGTCCACACCATTTTCCATCAAGCCCTCACTCAGACGGGTCGCTTATCATCGGCAGATCCTAACGTCCAAAACATTCCAATTCGATTGGAAGAAGGTCGCCTCATTCGCAAGGCTTTTGTCCCAAGCTCTCCAGATCACGTTTTGATTGGAGCCGACTACTCGCAAATCGAGCTTCGTATTTTAGCCCACATGAGTCAAACGGAAGGCCTAATCGAAGCTTTTAACAACGACGAGGACATCCATAAAAAAACCGCCTCCGAAATATTTGGGGTCGATATTAACGACGTCACCGACGATCAGCGCCGTGGCGCCAAAGCCATCAACTTTGGCATCGTCTATGGGCAATCGGCCTTCGGCCTGTCAGAAAGCCTCGGCATTTCCATGATGGACGCCAAAAGATACATTGACAATTACTTGGAAACATACGATGGTATTAAGAACTACATGGATAGCACCATTGCTAGTGCCAAAGAATTGGGATATGTGGAGACCTTGTTCTTGCGTCGCCGCTACGTACCGGAAGTTACCAATAAAAACTTCATGGTACGCCAGATGGCAGAGCGGACAGCGATCAACGCACCAATTCAAGGGTCGGCAGCGGATATCATTAAAGTCGCCATGATCGAAGTAGATAAATTAATGAAAACAAACGATGTCAAATCAAAAATGATCCTACAAGTTCATGACGAACTCCTATTTGACGTCCCAAAAGAAGAGATCGGCGTCATGACGGACTTAATTCAAACGGCGATGACTTCCGCCACGGAAATTTCTGTCCCACTAAAAGTAGACATTAGCAATGGCAAGAACTGGTGGGAAGCGAAGTAATTCCTGTGTTGACATGCATACCTAGATTTCAGAACGGAGATAATAATATGGCAAGAACATTAGAAAAAGAGTTTAACTGTGTCAAAGAGCTGACCCTAGCGATGATTGGCGGAAAATGGAAGATGCTCATTTTATGGCGTCTCGGAAAAGAAGGCACGAAGCGATTTACCGAGCTGAAAGACCGCCTGCCAGGTATCACACAAAAGATTCTGACCAATCAATTGCGCGATTTAGAGGACGATCACCTCGTACATCGTGAAATTTATCCTGAAGTACCACCAAAAGTGGAATACTCCCTAACCGATCATGGAAAAAGCATTTTACCAATCCTTGAAGCCATGTACCAATGGGGCAGCGTTTACTGTGACAAATACGACACAGAATGCAAAGTAAAAAGGTAAGGTGGAGAGGTCAGCAGGGTAGCAAAGTCTTCACATATAGGATGGAATAATCCCTTAAAAGCCAAGTAATTGTCGATTTCCAACGCTTTTATGACTTTTTAAAGCCGATTTCAGGTAACAAAAGTCATAGAATAGGTCAATTTAAGCAAATACTTGGCTTTTAAGGGCTGAAAAGAACTTAGAAAAGTCATAGAATTAGGTGAATAGACTAAAAACTTGGCTTTTTGAAGTCAAAAAGGCCCTCTGAAAGCCATAAACTAGCTGATTTTAGCCGCATACTTGGCTTTTAATACTAATTTGGGAGGTGTTAACATGCCTAAAAGAGGATTTGCCTTAGAAGGTGGAGGCGCCCGAGGTGCTTACCACATGGGTGTCTGCAAAGCTTACATGGAAAAAGGCTATCAATTTGACGGCTTCGTTGGGACTTCCATCGGCGCCATTAATGCTGCCATGTTAGCCAGCGGGGAATTTGACAAAGCATTGGAGCTTTGGGAAAACATTGAATTAGATTACTTGTTTGACCAAGAATTTTTGGACGCCCTTAAATTAGATAAAAACGCACCGACTAACTTAACGACCGCCCTTAAAAAAATTGTAACCGATCGTGGGGTCGACCATTCAAAAATTAAAAAATTCCTTTCCTCTTACATTGTTGAAGAAAAAGTACGGGCTTCAGGCCTTGATTTCGGTTTGGTCACCTTCTCCCTAAATGAACGAAAACCTTACGAAATCTTCCTAAAAGACATTCCCGAAGGAAAGCTAGTGGATTACATTTTAGCCAGTGCTAAACTGCCCTTTTTAACCCCGCATACCATTGATGAAGTTCGGTTTATCGACGGTGGCGTCTACAATAGTTGTCCCATCAACATGCTCATTAACCAAAAATACGATGAGATCATCGCCGTCCGTACCAAAGGATTCGGGCTTTTTAGGCGTTACGACAAAAACGCCAACGTCACCCTCATCGAAACCAATGAAAATCTTGGCAGCTTCCTTTCCTTTGCACCTGGAAATTCTAAACTCAATATTAAACGCGGCTATTGCGATGCCCTAAAAATTTTAGATAATCTAGCAGGCGAGAACTATTACTTAAAAGACGTCGACTTGGCCCCTCTTACCCAGAAGCTGCTCACTCTAGAAGAAAATAACTTAAAGACCCTTTCACACTTTCAAAACACACCACTAGATAAAAGACGGGTCCTCCTAGAACAAATCGTTCCAGAAATTGCCGACTTCTTAGATCTAGATAAAAGCTTCAGCTATGAAACACTTATCCTCGCTATGTTAGAATTCGTCGCCTCAAAAAAAGAAATTGACCGCCTGGACGTATATCTTTTCGACGATTTCCTCAAACTAGTAAAGAAAAAACGGGTAGTAGCCTCAGAAAGCCTGTTAAGTAAAGTCGGCATTGATTTTATTGAAAAAAAGACCCATTTAATCGTTGACCTTGTCGATCTTTTGCTATAGAATAGAAGTAGAATTTCAACATTAAAATTTAAAAATCAAAGGAGTTGACCATGAACATGAAAAAGAAAACCGTCATCATTACAGTCGTAGCTGCTGTTGCAGCTGTTGCAGCAACCATCTTTGTTGTCAAAAAGGGACCTGAATTAAAAAAAGAGCTAGAACAAAAAGTTGACACGTTAAAAGAAAAAATCAAAAACATCGAAATGTCAGATGTAAAAGAGGCAATCTCAACAAAGTTAACAGAAATCAAGGACAACATCCAAGAATTTGATTGGAACAAACCGAAAAAGGAAGTTGAACGTAAATTTCACGAAATCAAAGGTCAATTAAAATCTGTGAAAAAGCACATTCCTTTAGCTGAGGTTAAGGCTGAAGTAACAGAAATAGCAGAAGAATTATAAAACGAAGGTTGCCTTGCTAATTAGCGAAGCAACCTTTTTACTTGAAAGTTGTGTATAAAAAATCTAAAAATTTCCAGACTACTCCTAGGTGTGTATCGGTCAGCATTACGGCTGTTCTTTTTGTTTTATCCAAATTCGTGCTATTTTCTTCAAAAAAGAATTGACCTATATGAAGGTTTATGATATTATATTCCGGTACTTTGGAATTGGCCCGTTGGTGAAACGGTTAACACACCTGCCTTTCACGCAGGCATTCACGGGTTCGAACCCCGTACGGGTCACCATTTTTTATTAGGCTGTTATGTATCAAAAAATATTTTTTTCAGAAGCGAGTAGATCGAGGAAATAAGGAGTAAAGCACCGAAGCGTACGATTGGTACGTGAGGATGCTGAGCAACGCAATTGACGAAGAGATGCGACGCTTATCAAAAAAATTGGAGGATTAGCTCAGCTGGGAGAGCATCTGCCTGACTTGCAGAAGGTCGGCGGTTCGAGCCCGTCATCCTTCACCATTTTTTTATCAAAGGTCCTGTTAGCTCAGTTGGTAGAGCAGGAGGAACAACGATAGTTGTGACGATTGAGGCGAAGTGTTCGTGCTGAGCCGAATCATTGCGAAGCAATTGGTCAGGAACTGACCGTCAGATGCTTTCATGTAAATAACAAGCATCTTAAATTTAATAAACACCTTAAATTGTCCTGTTAGCTCAGTTGGTAGAGCATCTGACTTTTAATCAGAGGGTCAGAGGTTCGAATCCTCTACAGGACACCACTTGCGGATGTGGCGGAATTGGCAGACGCGCTAGATTTAGGCTCTAGTACTTCGGTGTGCAGGTTCAACTCCTGTCATCCGCACCATTTATAAAATTAATGTCCATAAGGACAGCTTTGAAACGTTGTGAGAGCAACGTTTTTTTGTTATTTCTAAAACCTAATTTTTTGACTTTTTTAAATTCCGTCACCAATGTTGTCACCAATTTGTTTTTCCTTCTATCTAGTTAAGCCACTAAATTTTCTGGAATTAAATCTTTGAGTGGCACGCCATTAACAACTAAATCCGTCGGAATTAGATCTTTGATTGGTGTTCCTTTAATTGTAACACCTTCACTAGTTGAATTATCAGGAATCAAATCCTCAAGTAATTGATCTGCTTGTTGTACAACGTTTTTCAACAGGTGAACATACCTATAAGTTTGTTCAATACTAGAATGACCCATTTGCTTAGATACCACAAATACGTCAATACCTTTGCTTATACAAACTGTTGCATAGGTATGGCGCAGCTCGTGAGGGCTTATTGGTTTATCTATTTTGGCAAGTTTGCAAATCTGCTTCAATAAGTTTGTCCATGTAGACTTTGATAAGGGCTCACCAGCTGGGGTTCGTGCAATATACTTTTGATCAGCATAGTCCAAATGCTTTTGAATACGTTTAATTTCACGTATGTAGTATCGAGCTTTCTTATTAAACATTACCAAACGGATTCCACTTTTACTTTTGGGAGGTCCCCAATTCCAAATATACTTATTTTCTCCTTCCTTACGATTTCTGTTTTTTATAAGGCCAAGGCTTTCATCTATATTAATAAGTTTCTGATCATCCCAAAGGTCTTCGTCTCCTAGAGCAAGCATTTCCCCCTTCCTTAAGCCGGTGTTGAGAAGAAAAAGTACAATATAGCCATACCTAGCCACTATATTCTTTGCCCATTTTCCTGTGGCCCAAGCCTTCCTAACTTGCTCTTCAACAGCATCTTCCATTCGCTTAATTTCATCTAACTCTAAATAATGAATTGGATTGTCTTTCGTATAGCGCTCCTTAGGCATACCAACTATAATCATCGGATCCTCTTCTATGATCTTCTTCGTAGCGAGATATTTAAAAAAGTTTTTCAAAAGACTGTATACCCTTGATAAAGTCTTATGGGCTAATTCTTCATTCTTTTGATTAATTAATTGCTGTAGAATCACATCTGTTACTTGCTGTGCTTGATAGTCACCTAGAGTGGGTTCTATGTGGCACAAATATGCTGTTTCATCGGTGTCATACGAAGCAGGTGCAAGCTTAGACTTTTTGAAAGTTTCAAGCCAAGTTTGCATTAAATCTGCAATTGTTTGATTAGATGCTTGTACTCCTAAGGCTGCTAATCTCTTCAACTCTTTTAACTTTTCGTTTGCTATCTTCTCTGTCTTAGAGGAACACCAAGTGTGCTTGGTGGCACCTGGTGCTTTGTACTTAGTTACCCAGCGTCCATCACTGCTGCGTAGATACACACTCCCTTCACCATACCGGTTATATTTTTTTTTAGCCTTCTTTGTTGCCATATAGTTCATTCCCTTCCATCTTCATATAATGAAAGGTCATACTTAACTTAAACACCATCATTATAACTTGTTTACTTCTCATTTAGCAACACCTAACTTAACTAGTACTTAATCTCTTTACCTTTGTATTTACGAAACCAATCATCAAGTTCTTTTTGATTAGTGATGTAATCACGGCCAACTTTGATAACCGGCAAAACACTAGCTTGTAGTAATGTATTTATTTTTGTTTTTCCGAATGGGAGTATAGTTAATAAGTCTTCTTGATCATATACTTGATATCCTGTTAAAATATTTTCTTTCTTTCCCACTTGCAACACTCCTTCTTTAAGAATCTCCAGACTTTATCAAAAATCTCATCAACAATATACCTAGAGCCTTCAGACAGCCCTTCTCTGCTTCATTACAACCTCTTCTAGTAATAAATTCTTTAGAATTACTATATCGTCTTCATAACGACTTTTAAATCAACCCTTCTTTCTTCTAATTTTATTCCCTATAAAATATGGTAATTAAAATATCATTTCACACTGTATTCTAACAACCAAACAGCCTCGGATTAGGCTCACAGGACTCTCACCCCATGCTCACAGGACTCTCACCTCATGGCTCGGCATGCGTCTAACGTATTTGATTGCTTTTTATTCAATTTTCAAAGATCGCTTGACCATGCTTTCAACACAGTCTTTTTACTTTTACACTACTTTTTGTAGCAAATATCTTCTTTGCCTCTGATCTTAAACTTTAGTAACGCAGTGATTAGTGCTGTTATGATCATGCCTTTTAGTTCGGAGTTTATCGCAATATAGCTATTTCCATATTCATCGTATAATGGGCGTGAACTCACCGTAGAGATATAAGGATCATAGTGGGCGATTATTTCTACAATAGCATCTATATTTCCAACGCTTGCAGCGTGTATGGTTTTAAACTTAGGGGGATTAGCTCTCATTTTCATATATAGCTCCTTTTAAAATTTCTGCTTTAATCTTTTCTAACGACTTTTTACGTTGTCGAAGTGATGTTCTTTGACCAATTTTTAGTGACTTGGCAATCTCGCCATCACTCATATCTAAAAAATAGTGCATGAGAACAATATCACGTTGCTTTTCCGTTAATACCTTCAAAGCTTCTGCCAAGGGTTCATGGTCTATTTTGACCAAATCGATACCAACTAGAAAATGGCTACATTGACCTAAGTCATACTCATCCATCTTTCCTTTACAAATCTTTTCTAATTGAAAATCCAATAGATCAGAAAAAGAAATTTCGTACTTTTCGTGGCGAGCTATACAACGATGGTGGTCTTTTTTGACATTGTTAACAACCTTTTTGACAAACGTATCAAACTGTTTTTGAACAGTTTTTTCAAAAACAGATGCTGCTACTTTCATCTGTTAACCTCCTTTCGTGTAAATTAATTCTCCCCCCATTTAATAGAACGTAAATGGACAAGCTACCTACGCCATTTTCTACTATTTTTCTGTCAAAATTCTTAAAGAAAAATAAATATCGCTCAAATGTGGGAAAACAAAAAGCATAAATCTCTAAATTAAGATTCATGCTCATCAATATTGTATATAAAATAGTATTGAAATTAAAAATGAGAGACACTTTAAGTGATGCCTCCTAATATATATCTAGTTTTGTCACCTAGGCATCAACTACTATCATCTGCCAGCATTCATTTTCGAACTACTATAAAAGTTCCTGAATTTTACCATTAAATAAATCATTCATTTCCTTGTTGTTTTTGATTGCAATTAGCATATCATGTAACACATTCTCTTGTGCTAACAGTATCTCTAGTGTCTCGTGATCCCATTCAGTGTCAACTAAGACTCTTTTTATCTCTGACAATAGCACAGATTGATTAGATAGTTCAAACTCATTTTCTAGTTTTTTTACCAGTTCTATTTTCAAATCAGCATTTTCCATCTTTGTCATATTCCCATCATCTCCATTACTGTATTATTAATCAAAATAACAAAATCACATCGCTACTATCCTTTAAAGGCTAGTATTCACACGATGTGATTTTTTAATTCGAGGTATTTAATAATAGAGCTGGCTTTTTACCAGCTCTTGATGGATTCCAGCCCCTAAGGCTAGTACTAATATACATTTTGAAAGGTCAACTCATTTTAACTTACTGGATTCGATATAACAAACGCCATGGCCTCACGTACCGTATACACGTTGCGAATAAACTCATCCGCTGCTTTCCTACCCACAAGTTCCTCTAAA
>Ga0131853_10005073_pt1 | contig 23713 bp, 19 predicted proteins | sample TergutLab28metaG_FD_92764 | JGI IMG/M metagenome (GOLD analysis project Ga0131853, IMG submission 92764) | Labiotermes labralis P1 segment gut microbial communities from Petit-Saut dam, French Guiana - Lab288 P1 (version 2) (version 2) | ecosystem: Host-associated > Arthropoda: Insects >...
GATAGATGAAACGCGAAAGCCGCGGCGCTGCCGTGAGCCGCGTGCAACCTTTGTAGCCGGTTCGGCCCGGGGCAGAATGATCTAAACTGACGATTCTAGGCTACCCCGGACACACCCGCTCGACCCCGTTGTCTGCGTGAACCGCGTCGCGACGTACGATTCGGCCCGTCCCTTGAGACCTTCGACCCCTGCATGACCGCTTCCGACGCCTCCCAAACGCCCGATACGCCCGATACGCCCGCCGTTTTTGACCCGAAGAAGGTGCTGGCGCAATTGCCGCATCTGCCCGGCGTGTACCGCTATTACGACGCCCAGGGCGCCGTGCTCTACGTCGGCAAGGCGCGCGACCTGAAGAAACGCGTGTCGAGCTACTTCAACAAGACGCAACTGTCGCCGCGCATCGCGACGATGGTCACGCGCATTGCGCGGCTCGAGACGACGGTCACGCGCTCCGAGGCCGAAGCGCTGCTGCTCGAAAACAATCTGATCAAGGCACTTGCGCCGCGCTACAACATCCTGTTTCGCGACGACAAGTCCTATCCGTTTCTCAAGATCACCGGCCACCGGTTCCCGCGCATGGCGTATTACCGGGGCGCCGTCGATCGCAACAATCAGTACTTCGGGCCGTTTCCAGGGGCGTCTGCGGTGCGCGAGAGCATCCAGATCCTGCAGCGCGTGTTCCAGTTGCGCACCTGCGAGGACTCGGTGTTCAACAATCGCACGCGGCCGTGTCTGCTGCACCAGATCGCGCGCTGCACGGCGCCGTGCGTAGGCGCGATCGGCGAGGAGGATTACGCACGCGATGTGAACAACGCGTCGCGCTTCCTGCTCGGACGGCAGAACGAAGTGATGAAGGAGCTCGAGACGAAGATGCATGCGTTCGCCGCCGAGCTGAAGTTCGAACAGGCGGCGGCCGTGCGCAACCAGATGAGTTCGCTCTCGACGGTGCTGCATCAGCAGGTGATCGAAACCGGCAGCGACAGCGACGTCGATATCCTCGCGGTCGTGGCGCTGGGCGGGCGCGTCTGCGTGAATCTCGCGATGGTGCGCGGCGGACGGCATCTCGGCGACAAGGCGTATTTCCCGGCGCACGTCGAGCGCGCGCTGACCGACGAAGAAGGCGGTGTCGCCGAAGACGTGGACAACGAGGCGGTCCTCGCGGCGACGGCCTTGACCTCGCTGCCGTCGCTCGCGCGCCGCGCGCTTCATGCGATGGCGGGGCTGGAGGCTGACGGCGAGGCGTCGCAGGATGACGAAGATCCGTCAGCGGCTGCGTCTGAGGAGGCGCAGCCGCAGCAGGCAGAGCCGGCGCAGACCGAAACCGGAGCCGCTGCCGAAGACGACACTGACGCCGCCACCATGCCGTCAGTACCGGCGCGCGGCAGAAAGACCGAAGCCGGCATCGAACCGGAAGTGCTCGATGCTTTCATCGCGCAGCATTACCTCGGCCATCGCGTGCCGCCAGTGCTCGTCGTGAGTCATCCTCCCGCGACCCGCGAACTGATCGACGTACTCACCGAGCAGGCCGGCCACAAGGTCACGTTGCTGCGCCAGCCGCAGGGCCAAAAGCGCGCGTGGCTCGCGATGGCCGAGCAGAACGCGCGCCTGGCGCTGGCACGGCTGCTCTCGGAGCAAGGCTCGCAGCAGGCGCGCACGCGTTCGCTCGCGCAACTGCTCGGTTTCGAACTCGACGACCTCGCGCATCTGCGTATCGAATGTTTCGACATCAGCCATACGATGGGCGAGGCGACCCAGGCGTCGTGCGTGGTCTATCACCATCACAAGATGCAGTCCGGCGAATACCGGCGCTACAACATCACGGGCATCACGCCCGGCGACGACTACGCGGCGATGCGCCAGGTCCTCACGCGACGCTACGAGAAGATGGTCGCGCAGGCCGCCGTCAACGAGACGGACGCGGCCCGGTTGCAGCCGGGTGAGGGTGAGGGCGGCGCCGATTCTGCTTCCGATTCCGCGGCAAACGCCGAGGGTGCAGAGAGCGTCGCGATGGGCGCGACGCTGCCGAACATCGTGCTGATCGACGGCGGCAAAGGGCAGGTCGAAGTCGCGCGCCAGGTGTTCGCCGAACTCGGCCTCGATCCCGCGATCCTTGTCGGTGTGGCAAAGGGCGAGGGCCGCAAGGTCGGCCTCGAGACGCTGGTGTTCGCCGACGGCCGCACGCCGCTCGAACTCGGCAAGGAGAGCGCGGCGCTGATGCTCGTCGCGCAGATCCGCGACGAGGCGCACCGTTTCGCCATCACCGGCATGCGCGCGAAGCGCGGCAAGACGCGTCAGACCTCGCGTCTCGAAGAGCTGGAAGGCGTGGGGGCGAAACGTCGTCAGCGACTGCTCGCGCGCTTCGGCGGCCTGCGCGGCGTGATGGCGGCGAGCGTGGAGGATCTGGCGAGCGTCGAAGGCATATCGCGTGCGCTTGCCGAACAGATTTACCAGCAGCTTCACTAGACCCGGGGCGTCCGCAGCCACACGACCTTACAGTTGCTTGTGGCAGGTGCGGCGACACGGCACAATTGCAACTCCCTCGACAGACAGCGCGCGCCGATGCCGTTCAATATCCCGATTCTCCTGACGTGGCTACGGATCGTGGCGATCCCGCTCGTGGTTGGCGTGTTCTACCTGCCGCCGACGCTGCTGACCCCGATGCAGCAGGACATCGCGGCGGTGGTGATCTTCGTGCTGGCGGCGCTGACCGACTGGTTCGACGGCTATCTCGCGCGCAAGTGGAATCAGACCTCGTCGTTCGGCGCGTTCCTCGACCCCGTCGCGGACAAGCTCATGGTCACCGCCGCGTTGCTGATGCTCGTGCAGCTTGGCCGGCTCGATGCGGCGATCGCGCTCGTGATCGTCGGACGCGAGATCGCCATCTCGGCGCTGCGCGAATGGATGGCGCAGATCGGCGCGTCGAAGAGCGTCGCGGTCAACTCGCTCGGCAAGTTCAAGACCGCGTGCCAGATGATTGCGATTCCGATGCTGCTGTTCTACGCGCCGCTCACGATCCACGGCGTGCGCATTTTCGACTCGCGCGTGTGGGGCTCGTGGCTCATCTACGTGGCGGCGTTCCTCACGATCTGGTCGATGCTGTACTACATGAAGCTCGCGTGGCCGCAGATTCGCGAGCGAGGCCGTCTGTGATCACTCTTGTGCGAACAGCGTATTAAAAAGTTTGCAGAAAGATCGACGAGGGGGTTGACACGATTCTGCGGCTTATACATAATCTCACTTCTCCGCTGCACGACATGGCGACAAAGCAGTAACAAGCCAGCAGATGCGGTGGAGATAGCTGAAGATAGAAGTGATCTGACGCAAAATGCGGGAGTAGCTCAGTTGGTAGAGCGCAACCTTGCCAAGGTTGAGGTCGCGAGTTCGAGACTCGTCTCCCGCTCCAGAATTTCTGGGCAGTAACGGCACAGTACAAAGCAGCACAATGCGGGAGTAGCTCAGTTGGTAGAGCGCAACCTTGCCAAGGTTGAGGTCGCGAGTTCGAGACTCGTCTCCCGCTCCAGAATATCCGGGGAAGCAGCGCTTCCCCTTTTGTTTGGCAGGCATCGGGCTGGTTCCGGGTCGCCGACAAACCCGCTTCTGGCGCGATAGCAAAGCGGTTATGCAGCGGCCTGCAAAGCCGTGTAGGCCGGTTCGACTCCGGCTCGCGCCTCCAGATGAGTGAAGAAAAAAGCCCCGATTTATCGGGGCTTTTTCTTTTTCTGCTTCGATCTCTCCGAATACCGTCGCTAATTGCAGCCGCGCGGCATAATCGCGGACTGACATCAGCACGACGGAAACCCACTATGACAATGCAGCCCGCTTTGCAGTCTGCTTCCCTGCCGCTCCCGCAATTCGACTGGCGCTGGAAGGCGTTCGACGCGCTCGACACGCGCGAAGTCTACGAGATGCTCAAGGTGCGCTCGGAGGTGTTCGTCGTCGAGCAGAACTGCGTCTACGGCGACATAGACGGCATCGACGTCGATGCGTGGCACCTGTTCGCTTGGGATGTGTCCCACGGGCGTCTTGCAATCGCGGGCTATCTGCGCGTGCTTCTGCCCGATGCGGCTGATCCCGACGTGCGCATCGGCCGCGTGCTGACCACGGCGGATTATCGCGGCATCAGGCTGGGCAACGCGCTGCTCGAACGCGCGCTGCACCATATCGCGCAGCAGTGGCCGGGCGTGCCGATGCGTCTGCACGCGCAGGCGCACCTGCAGAAGTTCTACGGAGCATTCGGCTTCAAACCCGTCTCGGACATCCACGACGAAGACGGCATCCCGCACGTCTGGATGCGTTCGGAATAACGCTGAACGCCGCGTTTCAGGTGTGCTGCGGCTTGCCGTCGTGCGCGACCGTCTGCGACGGGCGCGATGGGCTCGATGTCGGGCCGCGGCGGCGCAGGCGTCCGCGCGCGGAGAGCCGCATCCAGTGACGCAACGCGATTAATGCTCCGACGACGCTCATCATCGACCCCGGAATCCACAGCAGCAGGCCGCCGATCTGCTGGTCGCGCATCGGGCTGAGCCAGGTGAAGGCGCGTCCGCAAATCGAATAGACCGGATACAACTCGCGCGACGAAAAGAAAATGAACGCGCCGAGGAGGATCTGCGGCGGAATCGCTGCGATCACGACGAGAATGCGTTTGCCCGGCGCGAGACGCGCGGGCGGCGCGGGGCGCGGATCGAGCACGAGCCACCAGAACAGCAGGCCGTCGATGACCATGCTCCAGTTCATGACGCGATAGATCCGCCAGTCGAGCATCGCGATGAAATGGATCGGCGACAACAGCCAGAAATAGATGAGCCCGACAAACAGCACGACCGCGACGACCGGATGCATCACGATGTCGAGCGCGATGCGCACGGGCCGCGCCGCGAGCGCCGGACGTACGAAACGTTGCCGCCACGTGAACGGAATGCCCGCGCGCAGCGCCGCCCCCGGGTAGGAGAGCGCGATGAAGAACGGCCCGAGGTGATGCAGCACCAGGTGCTGCAGGCGGTGCATGAAGAACTCGTGCTCGAAGAAATAATCGAGCCGCGTGTGCAGCACCGTGTAGAGCGCGACGAGCCCGAACCAGAACGAAAGCTGGCGCGCGAACGACACGCGCGCATGGCGCCGTCCACGCACGAACAGGACGGCCGCGGTCGCGATGGCGATCACGACCGTCGGGGAGGGTTCCCACGGATCGAGCCAGTAGAGCAGGGTCATCATCGCGCGTGCCCCCGGGGTGGACTGGGGTTGATTATGCCGTCGCTGGCCCGCGTTACTGCTGCGCGGGTGACTTCACCGTGAACGGCGTGTCGAGTGTTTCGCCGTCCGAGAACTTCAGCGTGATATGGACCGTGTCGCCGGGCGCGATCTTGTGCTTCGCCTGTTCGAGCATCAGGTGACAGCCGCCCGGCGCAATCGACAGCGTGCCGTGCGCGGGCACCGTCGCCTTGTCCACCATCACCATCTTCTGCGTCGAGCCGTTCGAGATCGTCTGATGCAGCATCGTCATGCCGTAGTCGTCGCTGGCGACGCCCACGAGGTCCACGTTCTGGTCGCCGTCGTTCTTGAGCGTCACGTAGCCGCCCATCGGCAGATTGTTCGGCAGCCAGCGCACCCAGGCGTCCTGCGCGGTGATCGTGGTGCCGGCGGCGTGGGCGGCCGGCGCGAACGCGGCGCCGGCGAAGGCGAGCGAGCAGAACAGCGAGGCGGTGAGAGAGGACAGTTTTTTCGTCATGGTGATTCCTGTAGCGGGGTAGAACATGGTGCGGGGAAAGCCATTAGCCATTGGCCACTAGCCTGTAGCGTCGATGACGCGGTGCAGATCGTGTGCGATGGCGCCGGGCGTGTCGCTGCCGGTCGCCAGCAGACGCGCATGGCCTTGCGCGTCGAATACGTAGATCGCGGAGCTGTGCGTCACCTCGTAGTCGCCGTTGGGGTCGCGCTTTTCCATCTGATAAGCCACGCGATAGCGTTGCGCGAGCGATTCGATTTCGCTGTTCGTCCCGGTCAGGCCCAGCGTGTGCGGCGCATTGAACGCCGCGATATAGCTGTGCAGCGCGGCAGGCGTATCGCGGGCCGGGTCGACGGTGACGAACAGGATGCGCACTTTCTGCGCGTCGGGTCCGAGCCGGGTCATGACCTGCATGAGCCGTGCCATCGTCTCCGGGCAGACATCGGGGCAGTGCGTATAGCCGAAATAGACGAGCACCGTGTCGCCGCGGAAGTTGCTGGCGCTCACGCTCTGGCCGTTGTCGGCGGTCATCTTGAAGTTGAGGTCCGGCAGATGGCCGGAGACGTTCGTGAGCTGCCACGGCTCGCCGGGATGCGAGCAGGCGCCGAGAAGGGTCGCGCCGGCGACGATCGTAAGTTGTTGCGCCAGACGCAATGCCGGCAGCCGGGCCAACACACCGGGACGGCGCGGGGAGGGCGTGGAGGGCGTGGACGGCGAAAGGCGTGCGAACTTGCTGGGCAAAGGCAGTCTCGCTAGGTGGGGCGCGTATCCGGTGCGGCGCGCGCATCTTGCGCCGCGTATCGCTGCGACTGTAGCAAAATTGGAGCGCGGTTGCTGAGGCGGATCAGCGTTGTCCGACGAATGAGGGCAATTTGCCGCGCCATGTTCGGGCGATGCTGAAAGCCGGGCGTATCCGCATCGTGGGGGTAACGTGTGCCTGTCGTCATCGGGCCCGGCGCAAAGGCGCATGGCGCGGGCCGCCAACCTTGCTTTCTCGAAAATCGGCGCAAGGCGCGGTAAGATGCGCACGCACGGTTTGCGCGCGGTCCGACAGGCCGCTGCAACCCGCTGCACCTTATTACCCGGCAGGCGCCGAGGGGCGAAATAAACGCAATGCAAGCACTACCGGCTGTAATGCCGCCTGATCAGACGGCCTTTTTCTTCGACTTCGACGGCACGCTCGTCGAACTGGCTCCGACGCCTGACGGCGTGCTGGTGCGCCCCGACATGCTGGCGTTGCTCGCCGAGCTGCGGCGCGTGACGCGCGGCGCGGTGGCGATTCTGTCGGGACGCGGCATCGAGAGCATCGACGCGTTCCTCGGCATGCCGGACCTGCCCGTGGCGGGACTGCACGGCGCCGAACGCCGCGATGCCAATGGCGATACCCAGCGCGTCGGATTCAACGATCAGCGTCTCCTGCATATGGAGCAGGTGCTCGCCGAGGTGGTCCGCGCGCATCCGGGCACGCTGCTCGAGATCAAGGGCGCGGCAGTGGCGCTGCATTACCGTAATTCACCCGGGAGCGAGCCTGCCGCACGCGAAGTGACGACGCGTCTCGTCGCCGAATTCTCCGATGCCTACGTGCTGCAGCCCGGCAAGATGGTCTATGAAATCAAGCCGAAGGATGTGGACAAGGGACGCGCGCTGCGCGCCTTTCTCGATGAGTTGCCGTTCGCGGGCCGCCGCCCGGTATTTGCCGGGGACGATCTGACCGACGAAAAAGGTTTCGCGGTGGTCAACGCGCAGCACGGTCTCTCGATCAAGGTGGGCGGCGGCGATACGATTGCGCAGACGCGCGTCGATTCGGTCGATGCGCTGCTCGGCTGGCTCACGTCGCTCGTCGCGGCGATGCGCGCCGCTTGAGCAAGACCTGAGCAAGACCTGAGCACGGCTCAATGGCCCATTCAATGCCGCACTTGGCACATATTCAACCATTCCGGGACGGGACCCGCACCTCATGAGCCGACTGATTATCGTGTCGAACCGGGTCGCGCCGATTTCCGAAGGGGGCCCGGCTGCGGGCGGCCTCGCGGTGGGCGTCTACGACGCGCTGAAGGAAACGGGCGGCATGTGGTTCGGCTGGAGCGGCGACGTCCTCACGTCGCAGCCGCAGATCCAGCTCGAGGAGCGCGGACCGGTCACGTTCGCAACGATCGGCCTGCTGCGGCGCGACTACGACCAGTACTACAAAGGGTTTTCGAACGAGACGCTGTGGCCCGCGTTCCACTATCGCGCGGATCTGGTCCAGTACGACCGCCACGACTTCGAAGGCTACTGCCGCGTGAATGCCTGGCTCGCGCAGCAACTCGTGCCGCTGCTGCGCGAAGACGACGTCATCTGGGTCCACGACTATCACCTGATTCCGTTCGCGCAGGCGCTCCGCGCGGAGGGCGTGAAAAACCGCATCGGCTTCTTCCTGCACATTCCGTTTCCGGCGTCGCAGGTGCTGCTGGCGGTGCCGCCGCATCGCGCGCTCGTGCAGGCGCTCTGTTCGTTCGATCTGCTCGGCTTCCAGACGCAGCCCGACCTGCGCGCGTTCTGCGACTACATCGTCAACGAGGCGGGCGGAGCCGTGTCGCGGCAGCCGGGCGGCCTCACGCGCATCGAGGCGTTCGGGCAGACGCTGTGCGCGGGCGATTATCCGATCGGCGTCTATCCGGATGAGATCGCGGAGCTGGCGAAGGCCGGCGAGCGCGGCAAGCCGGTGCGCACGCTCAAGGAGACACTGCACGGCCGCAAGGTGATCATGAGCGTGGACCGGCTCGATTACTCGAAGGGGCTCGTCGAGCGCTTTCGCGCGTTCGAGCGGCTGCTGGACCACCACGCCGCAGCGCGCCACCACGTGTCGTTCGTGCAGATCGCACCGCCCACGCGCGCCGATCTGAACGCGTATCAGGACATCCGTCTGCGGCTCGAGGCGGAATCCGGACGCATCAACGGCCGCTTCGCGGAACTCGACTGGACGCCGATCCGCTATATCCACCGCCAGTACGAGCGGGCCGTGCTCGCGGCGCTGTTCCGCGCTTCGCACGTCGGCTACGTGACGCCGTTGCGCGACGGCATGAACCTCGTTGCGAAGGAGTACGTATCGGCGCAGGATCCGGAAGATCCGGGCGTGCTCGTGCTATCGCGTTTCGCGGGGGCGGCGCAGGAGCTGACCGGCGCATTGATCGTGAATCCGTTCGACATCGACGGCATGGCCGACGCGCTCGCCGAGGCGCTGGCGATGCCGCTGCCCGAGCGCGTGGCGCGCTACCGCGACATGATGGAGCAACTGCGCGAGAACAACGTGTCGGTCTGGCGCGACCGCTTTATGCGCGACCTCACGCAGATCGGCACGACGCGCGGCGAGGCATTGCCGTTTCCGGAGACGCAAGGGCAGGTTTGAGCGTTTTCGCGGGTTGGCTCGCGCGATTGCGCTAACTCACACCGACAAAAAAGCCGCTTCGATTTTCGATCGAAGCGGCTTTTATCTTTCCGTCGCAGTATGAGCGTCGACGTCAGGAAGTGATCTGCTGCGTCTCGCCGTCTTTCTTGTGGTCCAGATGCAGCGTGGAGTGCTTGCCGTGCTGCTTGGCGAGCAGTTCGCGGTACAGACCCGGACGATTGCGCAACTCTTCAGGACTGCCATCGTCGATGACCTTGCCCGTGCTCATGACGATGATGCGATCGAAGTTGTGCAGCGTGGAGAGCCGGTGCGCGATGGCGATGACGGTGCGGCCCACCATCAAACGGTCGAGCGCCTGCTGGATCGCCTCTTCGGACGCGCTGTCGAGCGCCGAGGTCGCCTCGTCGAGCAGCAGGATCGGCGCGTTCTTGAGGATCGCGCGCGCGATCGCTATACGCTGGCGCTGCCCGCCCGAGAGCTTCACGCCGCGATCGCCGACGAGCGTGTCATAGCCGTCCGGCATCGCCTCGATGAACTCGGCGCAGCGCGCCTCGCGGGCGGCAGCGAGCACTTCGTCGCGGCTCGCTTCGGGGCGGCCATAGGCGATGTTCTCGTAAATCGAACGATGCAGCAGCGAAATGTCCTGCGGGACGAGCGCAATGGCGTGACGCAGGCTGTCCTGCGTGACCGTCGCGATGTCCTGGCCGTCGATCTTGATCGCGCCGCCCTGCGTCTCGTAGAAGCGCTGCAGCAGCGCGAGGACCGTGGTCTTGCCCGCGCCCGATTTACCGATCAGACCCACGCGCTGACCCGCCTCGATACGCAGATCGAAATGATCGAGGATCGGCGTGCGGTGCGGATAGGCGAACGTCACGTTGTCGAACTCCACGCGGCCGCCCTGGGCGACGAGTTCGGCGGCGTCGTCGCGGTCGGGCATGCCGTGCGGTTCGAGCAGCGTCTGGACCGCTTCGGCCAGACGCGCGACGTGCTGCGTGACATCCACGAGCGCGACGGCGAGGTCGCGCGTGCCGTGCAGGATCGTGAAGCCGAGCGAGCTCACAAGCACGATGTCGCCCGAGGTGGCACGGCCGGCGTTCCAGAGCCAGAGCGCCCAGCCGAGCAGACCGGCCGACAGCATCGCGGTGATCACGGCGTGCAGCAGCCGCAGCCTTTCCAGATACAGCAGGCTTTCGCGGCGCGCGTCCATCTCCGACTTCACGGTCGAGCGGAAGCGCTTTTGCTCGCTGAACGTCATGCCGAAGGCGCGCACGAGCGCCATGTTGCTGATCACGTCGACGAGTTCGCCGTCCACCGCCGCCGCTTTGGTCGCGAAGGTGTGATGGCGCGCCGAGCCGCGTCTGGCCAGCTTGAACAGGATCACCGAGAGGATCGCCGAGCAGGTCAAGAGGCCGGCCGCCATGAGCGGATTGACGCTGATGATCATGACGATCGCGCCGGCGACGGCGATGATCGGCGGCAGAACGTTCCAGGCCGTGGTGTTCTCGGCCGTGTAGACGGCGTTCGAAGTCGCGGTGATGCGGCTCGCGAGCGTGCCCGGCTGTTTTTCCGCGTAGTAGGTGGGTGAGTGGCCGCTCAGGTACCTGAACAGATCGCGCCGCAGATCGCCCGTGACGGCGACGAACGTATGGGCGGCAAACCAGCCGCCGACGCGCCAGAGCAGGTTGTCGGCGGCGATCAGGCCGACCAGCAGCGCGAACGCGGTCCACAGCGGACCCGGATGATGGCGGCCGCCGCCGAGCACGTCGATCAGATGCTTGATCGCATACTGCGAGGCGAGTGCGCAGCCGACGGCCGCGAACACGCTCGCGAGCACGATGGCGTGCGCGACCGGATGGCGCCGGATGTAAAGAAACAGAAACGCGAGCGGCCGCCCCGCATAGCTCGAGAGCTTGGCGTTGTGGGCGTTACGCTGGGCGATGGTCAGATGTTCCAATTGATCGATGATGGTCTGACGGATCGAGTCCGTCCGGAGTCAAAAAAGAAGCGCAAAGGCGAGCAAGCGGTCAACACGGAGGGACAGTCCGCATTGTAAACACCCCTTGCCCATGGTGCATCGCCCGTAGCCACGGGACGCGCATCATATCGCGACCGGCGGCACATGGCATCTCTCTTGCGGACACGCTGTTGCCGTAGAGGTTCAACCCGATTGCCCGATCATTTTAGAGATACAATTACGGATTGCATTCGCTTTGCGTGAATTCGCTGGGCCGCGCCCGGCGGATGAAGCACAGGCAATCCCGAGCAACCTCCCGTTTTTGGATGAGCCACCCGGTCCGGCATTCTGCCTCACCTTGGGGACGGTCTTAAAAAACAACAGGTTGCGGCATGTTTCGGGTTTGTAACAACGTAAAGTATTTGAAATGTTTGAGTCGATCGAGGCCCCGGCCCCGGATAATGCCGACTCGGAAAGCGTAGGGAATCTGACAGTATTCATGTCAACGACCGCGGGCCCTGCGCGTTTACCCCCAAGAGCCGTTCTCCATCCATGAATCGGAACGGCCTGGGCGCAGGCAAAGCCGGCGCGATCAGCGGTAAGAAACGCCTCGGGAGGTGTGCGGCAAGAGAGCCGGCGCCGGTGAGGGTCGATTGTCAAACTTGCAGTACTTGTCCGATTTATTAAGGAAGGAGTTCACCACTATGCGAATCGCTCAAATCGCTCCGCTGCACGAGGCGGTTCCTCCCAAGCTGTACGGCGGCACGGAACGGGTGGTCTCCAACCTGACCGAAGCGCTGGTCGAACTGGGCCACGATGTCACGCTGTTCGCAAGCGGCGATTCGATTACCTCGGCAAAGCTCGAAGCATTCTGGCCGCAGGCCCTGCGCCTCGACCCGACGATTCGCGACGTGATGGCGCCGCACATGCTGCTGCTCGAAGAAGTGCGCCGCCGCGCGGACGAATTCGACGTGCTGCATTTCCACATCGACTACTACCCGTTCTCGCTGTTCCAGCGTCAGGACGTGCCGTTCGTGACGACCATGCACGGCCGTCTCGATCTGCCGGAACTCCAGCCGATCTTCAACGCGTTCAGCGACGTGCCGGTCGTCTCGATCTCGGACAACCAGCGCATCCCGCTGCAGCAGGCCAACTGGCAGCAGACCGTCTACCACGGCCTGCCGGAACACGTGCTCACGCCGATTCCGAACGTCGAACCGGGCTACCTCGCGTTCCTCGGCCGCGTCTCGCCGGAGAAGGGTCTGGACAAGGCGATCCGTATCGCCGGCCAGGCAGGCATGAAGTTGAAGGTCGCCGCCAAGATCGACAAGGCCGACCGTGCGTACTACGAAGAAGTCATCAAGCCGCTGATGGCGCTGCCGCACGTCGAATACATCGGCGAAATCGGCGAGCACGAAAAGCGCGAGTTCCTCGGTAACGCGCACGCGCTGGTGTTCCCGATCGACTGGCCGGAGCCTTTCGGTCTCGTCATGATCGAGGCGATGGCCTGCGGTACGCCGGTGATCGCGTTCAAGCGCGGCTCGGTGCCGGAAGTCATCGAAAACGGCGTGTCGGGCTTCGTCGTCGAAGACGAAATCAGCGCGGTCGCCGCGATCAAGCGCCTGTCGGCGCTGCCGCGCGACAAGGTCCGTGGCGCGTTCGAAGCGCGCTTCTCGTCGAAGGTGATGGCAAAGAACTACGTCGCCGTCTACGAAGAACTGCTGCGTCAGAAGCGTCGTACCGTGCTGCGCGAAGTCGCTGCCGGCTAATCCGCTCCGCTTGCGGGTGGCTCGCGCCGCCCGCTGAGTTTTTAAGCAACGCCCCTGTGCCCGTGCACCGGGGCGTTGTTTCATCCGCGCCGGGCCGGCGGTCGAACATGAGGGCGACCGGCAATTCCCTATAATGGCCGTGCCCGCCCTATGAGCCGGCCTATGACGACAGGAGAAGAGCCTTGCCGAGAACCCGACCGACGCCTACGGTGACCTTGCCCGGTGCCGGGACGATGTTCGCCTTGCGCGCGATCGGTGTGGTGATCCTCGCGCGCTGGCTGTTCTCGATGGCGCAGATGAACTTCATCTCCGCGCTGCAGAGCATGGCCTCGTCGCCGTGGGCGTGCATCAATCTCGTGTTCCTGTTTCTGCTGATCGTGCTGCCGGGCGCGCGCGCCCGCACCGAGCGGCCGCTTCATCCGTTGCCGCAGTGGCTGCGCCAGGCGCTGCGGTTTTTCGGCGTACTTGGCTGCTTGTTTGCGCTGTGGTCGGTGGGCGCTTTCGTCTGGTCCGCGGGCTGGCGCCGCGCCGGTCATGCGGTCGTGGAGAGCAATGGCTGGCTCGTCGTCGCACCCGCGCTCTATGCGGCCGTGGTCTGGATCTGCCGGCCGCGCGCGCTCTGGCGGACCAACGTCGCTGCGCGGCGCTTTGCGATCGGACGCTATGCGGTGTCGGTCGACGCGGCCACGCGCACATCCACGGTCTGGCTGGAGAGCCGCAAGGTCGGGCAGTATGATGCGCGCGAACTGTCCGTGCGCTGGCCACAAGGTGCTGCGCCGGTGGTGGCCACGGCCACGGTCGCCGGGCCGCTTGAGCAGGGCGGCAAGCAGCGCCGCGTGAAAATCGAGTTGCTGTGGGATTCGCCCGCTGCGGCGGGCCACAACAGCCAGACGGTGTTCGGCGTGCGGCTCCTCACCGAAAGCGATCGCAAAGCCGCGCGCGCACTCGACGACACGCTCAAGCAGATCTGATCCGGCACGCCGGTTTTTCTGCCGGTTTCCCCGCCGGTTTCCCGTAGGTTTCCCTTCGGCTCGAACGCAATAAAAAACCGCATGCGTCTGCACGCATGCGGTTCGATACTGCATCGGCAAGCCCGGCGCCTGGCCGGGCAGCGTCATCAGAAGATGTTGCGCAGGCCGACGGCGACGCCGGTCTGGTTGTTGCGACCCGGGTAGTCGAGGGTGTATGCGCCCGTACCGTGCGCGTAGTCGACCGTGCCGTAGACTTCGGTGCGCTTGGACAGCGAGTATTCGGCGAGCAGCGTGGCCGAATAGTTGGTACCGGTGCCGAGCGTGTTGTTGACCGTGACCGCGTTACGCGCACGACCGTAGTAGCCCGCAGCCGTGATCAGGAGCGGCGGGGTGGCTTGCCAGCGGGCGCCGACGTAGAAGTTGTTGTCGATGCGGTTCGGGCTCAGGATCGTACCGTTCGCAAGTTGACCCTGCGCCTGAGCGTAGTCGACCGTGCCCGTGTTGTCCTGCGAGCGCAGCCAGCCGGCGAGCAGGTTCACGGTCGGCACAACCGTGTACACCAGACCGACGTTGACCTGGTTCCACTTGCCGTTGGAGCCGGTCGCGATCGGATTGCCGTCCAAGCCGATCGAGCTAAAGCGTGCGGTGTCGTTCTGTTGCCAGCCAACCAGCGCTTGCACCGGGCCCATCGCATACGCTGCGGTGAGGCCGTACATGCTGTCGCGGCCAACGCTGCCCGCCTGGTTGCCGAAGCCGTAAATCGCCTTCAGGTCGAGGCCGGACGCCGAATAGGCGTACTTGACCGAGTTGTTGGCGTACAGGAACGGGCCGGTCGGGTTGTAGATCCAGCTGTCTTGCCAGTAGTTGCCGAGGTACATCGGGTCGAACGTATCGCCCATTTCCTCGAAGAACGGCGTTTGCTGACGGCCCACCGTCAGCGTGCCGAATTGCTTGCTCGACAGACCGACATAAGCCGTACGGTTGAACAGCGTGTTGGCGCTCGCCAGTTGGCCGTTCCACAGGTCAAAGCCGTTTTCCAGGCGGAACACTGCCGACAGGCCGCCGCCCAGATCTTCCGAGCCCTTCAGGCCCCAGCGGCTGCCGGTGATCGGGCCTTCGGTCATGGCGAACTGGCCATTATTGTTGGCGTCGGCGTTGGACAGATAACGCACGCTGGTGTCGACGATGCCGTACAGCGTGACCGAGCTTTGTGCAAAAGCGCCTTGAGCGGACAGAACGAGCAGGGCGGCGCCGAGCGCCGCGGTGGTTTTTTTCATGATGTCCCCAAAGATGGTTCGAGCAGTATGTCTTTGATGGCGGGACATCTAGTGCGTCTGAATCCGATAAGGATCGACGAGGCCCCGCGCATCATGGGGGCGATGATATTGGCGCGAGGCGAAAGACGGCTAGTGATTTGTAGGGTTGTCGTCTGGCTGCAACATGCCGTTGATATAGGGCCGTTGCCTGGTTTCAGGTTTCTGATTTTTCTGCGTGGCCGTTATTTCAAGCGCCGATTAAGTCGCGGGATTGAGCGGCGCGATTGAGTAGTGGTATAAGCCGGGAAATCTGGGGGACTTGCCCCCGAGTTAAACCTAAGGCGGACACCCGCCTTAGGGTGACGCATTGGCCCTACCAGCCTGCCGGGTCCTTCCCGCCACAATTCGTTATGCGGGCGCGACGACGCGCGGATTGCCTGTAGCAGCACGTACAAAGGAACGTATGGGCTCGCACACGGCGAAGGCGCAAAGCCTTGCCACGCGGGGCAGTTAGGCATTACGGGCAATGCGAACCCTTGCGCAAATGTCCGGGGACAAATGTAAATATTGTGGACATTAGCGGCGTAACTTCGCCGGTCGCGCGTCGTACCACCGACCGAGTAGCCGCCCACTGGGTGGCTACTTTGCATTTTTGGCGAGCCCATTTTCGAACTTCTCTGATATTGAATCGCTCTGGGTTTGTGAAAGATTGAATATTGGTTTGTGTATCCGGTCGGATTGTGCAAATCCGAGGGTGCAGGAGGCGCGCTCGCGCGAAGCTTCGCCTGCGGGAATCAATTACAGAAAAACGGTAGAGGTACAAATGGCTATCTACTATGCAGCAGTTGAAGGTGACCCACTCGACAGTGGCGAAGGCGGTCACGTCTACGGGACAAAGAAAACTATCGGGACCATCAAGGACGAAAATGGTGTGTCCCGGAGCATGGTATTTATCGGGGACGAGGGTTATTGCGCGAAGTGCGGTAGCGCTGGCGTCATTACCTATGGCGCAGGCATGGCCGACAATCGGCGCATGACTGATCTTGTCAACGGTGGACGGCGGCAGGCTGTCGGCGGTGACATTGTTCTATGCAAGTGCGCGACACCGCCCCGGATCATTGCTGTTTATGGGTGCAAATTCAGGATCATTGACGGGGGTAGCGCGACGCGCAGCGGCATCGCCACCAACGCGACGGGCGCTATATCTCCCGCGCCGCAGAAATCGGAAGCGCCCCGCCATATTCGCTGGTTCTATGTGCGGGACGCAGCGACCGGCGAGCCACTTTGCAACCGTGACTATGTCGCGAACATTGGCGGTGCCAAACAGTCCGGCAAAACGGACGGTGACGGTTACGCGAAGATTGAAACCGACAGTGGGCAGTCGGTCGAAATCCACGCCACGTTTTCATCGCCTCGGCGGATGCTGAAACCTTACCAGGGGGCTTGAAAGTGGCCGACTATACAATTGAGCATTGGACTACCGCACAGACAACAGCAGATGGCAGTAAAAAGGATGCGGTTGCAATCCGCGTTGATGACCGGGCAGCAACGCGGCAAGCCATCATTACCCAGTTGAAGCGGAAAGGCTATCCGCTTATCGAGCGATCAAGTTGGCACGCGCAACCGCCACGCCCAGGCATGCGTCCGAGCCATTGGGACTATCAGGATATCGTTATCCACCATGCGGGCCGCAGCTATTCCTGTGGTGCGCCATCCATTGAAGAAATGCAGCGCGTGCAGGCGGAGGATATGGGCAGGAGTCCACCTTTCAACGATGCAGGATATCACTATGCCGTTTCGTGCCAAGGCGAAATATACGAGGCTCGCGATATTCGGTTTATTGGTGAGCACGTGGACAAAGGCAATACTGGAAAAGTCGGGGTCGTGTTTTTGTCGGATTTTGTTCAGGCGGGGGAGGCGTATGAGCAGGAATATAAAAATCTATCCATCTTCGATAAGCTGAAAAAACTGAAAGATATTGCAACTGATCAAGTTGTCGCGAGTCACGATAAACCAACTTCATCGCAAATCAGAGCAGCAGAAGCGCTCTGTGGAACCTTAAAGGATTTTTTTAATATTGCCTATTTGGGCGGGCATAGAGAGTATCAAATTCTGGGCAGCGGTAAAGGGCGGGCATGTCCTGGAAATCTCGGTATGGAAATTGTGCAATTGCTTCGCACTCGGCTTGCACTATCTTCTCCAGGGAAGTGAAATAGATAGGCCAATAGAGTCACTAATGATGTAAAGGTGCGAACCGAGGCGTGATTGCAGTTTTTCGCAACGCTCCTGTTTTGATGCGCCAATAGGGGCAGGTATCACGCCTGCCCTTTTTTCGACATATTCAAACCATCGCCAGTCGCCATCAACAGTCCAGTCTAGTCGGACTGGGTCGCTCCATATATCTCCTCGTTCAGTGGAGAAGTAATTTTCTTCGATATAGTTAAACCAATCGCCAGTGCATGGCGTGGCAGTCGGTGGCGAGGGGATGCGTGTCGTAATTGTGAGATAGCCTGCCAAGAGAAAAACTGTAGTTCCAATCAATACCTTATATCGTCTTTGCACAGTTGCATTCCAAGGTGAATTGACGAAGGTACTGTAACATGCAATTGACGAATTTCTCGTAGCAAATGGTCTATGGCAAAGTGTGCTCATGACTTCTGGCACTACACGGGATTACTTGAGAAAGCCGGATTTCCTGGAGGGTGGCGGACATGAGCCGTTGACACTTTTAACGTGTGCTTTGGCATACCTTGCAGGGAAGCGATCGTGGTGGTGGGGGCTTGTAAAAAGAGAGCGGTCGCCGTCTGCTAAATTTCAGATATTTTTCAGACGGGGCGATTGCGGCTTGCTCGAATTCAGCGCAGGAAATGAAAAAGGCCCTGCGGTTTTCACCGTAGGGCCTTTATTCTTCGGGCTTGTACGTGTCGTTGCACATACCCATAAATCTGGTGGGTAGTACTGGGATCGAACCAGTGACCCCTGCCGTGTGAAGGCAGTGCTCTACCGCTGAGCTAACCACCCGAAGAGATTCAGATTATGACGGAAATCCTGAATCTTGTAAAGCCCTTTTTAAGCGGTTTGCGCAGCACCGGTCTCGCTCGCGGACGCTGCTACCTCCGCCACCGGCTGCAGACGCCAGACACTGGTCCCTTTGATCGCCTTGTCGAGCCCGTCGAGCACGGCATCGTGGGCCGCGACTTCATCGGCCGTCGCGGCGATCACCGGCAGCGCGAGCGTATCGATCTGCACACGCTGCGTGGCGACTTCACCGGTTGCGGCGGTCTCGCCGAGCATATCGATGACGAGGCTCTCCTGGCCGCGCGTCATCGCGAGATAGACCTCCGCGAGCAGTTCCGAGTCGAGCAGTGCGCCGTGCAGCGTGCGGTGCGCGTTGTTGATGCCGAAACGATCGCACAGCGCATCGAGCGAATTGCGCTTGCCCGGGAAGATCTGCTTGGCCTGTACGAGCGTATCGATGATCTCGCCGCAGTGCTCCCGGAACGAAGGCTTGCCGAGCAGCGCCAGTTCGGCATCGAAGAAGCCGACGTCGAACGGTGCGTTATGAATGATGATGTCGGCGCCCCGGATGAAATCGAGGATCTGGTCCGCGACTTCGGCGAATTTGGGCTTGTCCGAAAGGAATTCCGTCGTCAGGCCGTGCACGGCCAGCGCGCCCGGATCGCTGTCGCGTTCCGGATTCACGTAGAAGTGCAGATTGTTGCCGGTGAGTCGCCGGTTCATCAGTTCGACGCAGCCGATTTCGATGATGCGGTCGCCCGTGCGGGCGTTCAGGCCGGTGGTTTCGGTATCGAGAATGATCTGGCGCATAGTGAGTAAGTCGGATTACGCAGAAGACGTTAAGTCAGGGAAAGGCGAGGGCGAGGCTCAGAGTTCGGCGAGCGAGGCGACGCCGCGATTGGCGAGCGCATCGGCGCGTTCGTTCTCCGGGTGGCCGGCGTGACCTTTCACCCAGCGCCATTCGATCTCGTGCTGCGCGACGAGCGCGTCGAGTCGTTTCCAGAGGTCGTCGTTCTTGACGGGCGTTTTCGCGGCCGTCATCCAGTTTTTCTTCTTCCAGCCGTGGATCCACTCGCTGATGCCTTTCTGCACATACTGCGAGTCGGTATGGACGATCACGCGGCACGGGCGCTTGAGCGCCTCGAGCGCGGCGATCACGCCCATCAGTTCCATGCGGTTGTTGGTCGTGCCGGCTTCGCCGCCGAACAGTTCTTTTTCCTGCGCGCCGAAGCGCAGCAGCGCACCCCAGCCGCCGGGGCCGGGATTACCTTTGCAGGCGCCGTCGGTGAAGATTTCGACGAAGTCGGGAGCAGCAGTCATGAGTCCTTGTTGCGTGTAGGAGCGGGGGTAGTGGTCGCGGCCTTCAGGCTCGGCGAGCGCACCGGTTTCTTGACTTTCAGCGGGCCCACGAGGCGCATGCCGCGCACGCGCTTGATGGCCGTGACCATATAGACGGCGCCGAAGATCGGCCACCAGCGATCGCCGGCGGCTTCCATGAAGCCATAGCGTCCGAGCCATTTGTCGGTGGCGAGCGGCGGACGATAACAGCCGAAGCGTCCACGTTCAAGCTCGAAGCCGAGCAGCTTGATCCAGTCTTTGAGGCGCGTGAATGCGATCAGATCCTGGCGCGCGGGCAAGAACGTTTTGCGCGTGAGCTTGCCCATCGATTGCCGCGCACCCCAGAGCGACAGCGAGTTGAAGCCGACGATCACCAACTGGCCTTCCGGCACCAGCACGCGTTCGGCCTCGCGCAGGAGCCGGTGCGGATCGCTCGTGAATTCGAGCGTGTGCGGCATCACGATGAGGTCCACGCTCTGCGCGTCGAACGGCAAGTCGAGCAGATCGCACCAGAGCGTGCTGCGGCCCGCGGGCGCGTGCACTGAAGGTTGCGCTGCGGTCGGGATGCCGACTTCGGCCCGCGCGGGCGGCACAGTATACGGTGCGCTCGCCACACTTGCGGAGTCCAGCACGAGACCGCGGCACGGCATGCGGTTTTCGCGCAGCGCGTCGAGCTGCGGCATGCCGAGCTGCAGCGCGTGATAGCCGAAAATATTCGACACCACGCGGTCGAGCTGTTCCTGTTCCCAGTCGAGGACGTACTTTCCTGCAGGCGAAGCGGTCCAGTCGGGCCAGTCTATAATCGTTCGGTCAGACATGTCGAAGAATACGCCGCCCCAATGAAGAGTCCGCTTTCGTACGAGTACGTACCGGTTCCCGCTTTTGACGACAACTATATATGGGTTGTGTCGGACGGCCAGCATGCCATTGCCGTCGATCCGGGCGATGCCGGGCCGGTGCGCGCGTATCTGGCGCAGCGCGGCTGGCGGCTCGCTGCTATTCTACTCACCCATCATCATAAGGACCACGTCGGCGGAGTGGCCGATCTGCTAAGCGGCCAGGACGTGCCCGTCTACGGGCCGGCCGGCGAGGCGCTCGGGTCGTTCGACTCCATCGTGATGCGTGTGGCGGGCGGCGATCGCGTACACCTCGATGCGCCCGCGCTCGACTTCACCGTGATCGATGTGCCGGGCCACACGAGCGGCCACATCGCTTACTTCGAGGCCGCCGATCCCGCCGATCCCACCGGTGCGCCGCATCTCTTCTGCGGCGACACGCTGTTCGCATGCGGGTGCGGTCGTCTGTTCGAGGGCACGCCCGCGCAGATGCTCACGTCGCTCGATGCGCTCGCGGCGCTGCCCGGCAGCACGCAGGTGCATTGCGCTCACGAGTACACGCTGTCGAACATCCGTTTTGCCCTGGCCTGCGATCCCGACAACGCCGCACTGCGCGACTGGAGCCGGGAAGCGGCGGCGTTGCGTGAGCGCGGTGTGCCGACGCTGCCGACAACGATTGCGCACGAGCGTGCCGTGAATCCGTTCCTGCGCGCCGGCGATCAGTCCGTCCAGGCGGCGCTCAAGAGCGCGCTGCACGAAACGGTGACGGACCGTTTGACGGCCTTCACGCTGATGCGCGAGTGGAAAAACCGGTTTCGCTAACCTGAACAGGGTAGGGGGTATGCTCATCCCAAAAATGCGGAATCGCGGGCAACTCGCGGATTTTCATGGCTTTTTCCTACATTTATGATTGACGGGAGCACCCAGCTTCCGTACCATCGGCTGCAAATTCGAGCCTTGCGGAAGTAGACGTTCATGCGATTTATCTTAAGTGCGCTGCTGGTCTTAATGCTCGCCGCTTGTGCGAGCGGTGGGCCGTCAGCCAATTCTCTCGCGCCGGTCGATCAACAGGCCGCCGCCGACCAACTTCGCAGGACCTCCGCCGCAAACGAAACCATCGACGTCGACAACGGCTCCGTCACCCAGTTGACGACCAAGGACGCCGACCTGTGGGCCCGCATTCGTCGCGGCTTTCAGATCCCCGATCTGCACAGCGACCTGGTGGACATGAACGCGAACTGGTATGCGCAGCGTCCCGAGTACGTCGCGCGCATGACCGAGCGGTCGCAGAAATATCTGTACCACATCGTCGAGGAGCTGGAGCGGCGCCATATGCCGACCGAGCTCGCGCTGCTGCCGTTCATCGAGTCCGCGTATAACCCGCAGGCGTTGTCCGTCGCGAAGGCCGCGGGCATGTGGCAGTTCGTGCCCGGCACGGGCCGCACCTATAACCTCAAGCAGAACATGTGGCAGGACGAGCGGCGCGACGTGCTCGCGTCGACGAACGCCGCGCTCGACTATCTCTCGCGCCTGCACGACATGTTCGGCGACTGGTATCTCGCGCTCGCCGCGTACAACTGGGGCGAGGGCAACGTGCAGCGCGCGATCGAGCGCAACCAGGCGGCCGGTCTGCCGACCGACTATCAGGACCTGCGCTTGCCGAACGAGACGCGTAACTACGTGCCCAAGCTGCAGGCGATCAAGAACATCGTGATGGACCCGCAGCAGTACGGCCTCACGCTGCCGCCGATCCCGAATCACCCGTATTTCGTCACGGTCACCACGTCGCATGACATCGACGTGGACGTCGCCGCGAAGCTCGCGAACATGACGCTCGACGAGTTCCGCTCGCTCAATCCGTCGTTCAAGAAGCCGGTCATCGTCGGCGCGACGCAGCCGCAGATCCTGCTGCCGTTCGACAATGCAAGCGCGTTCGAGCGCAACCTCAAGTCGTATCCGGGCCCGCTGTCCACGTGGACCGTCTATACGACCGACTCGCGCGCGACACCGGCGCAGATCGCGCAGAAGATCGGCGTCGACGCGAGCACGCTGATGGAGGTGAACAAGATTCCGGCGGGCATGCGCCTGAAGGCGGGCTCGACGCTCGTCGTGCCGCGCACCGACGACGATGACGACGAGGACATCAGCGCCGACGTCGCCGAAAGCGCGGTGCTCGCGATGGAGCCCGACGTGCCCGACACGCGCAAGATGCTGATCCGCGTGCGTCGCCGGCAGTCGATGGAACTGGTGGCGCACCGCTATGGCGTGTCGATCGGCCAGTTGAAGGGCTGGAACAGGACGCATCGCGATTTCGTCATGCCGGGCCAGGTGCTGGTGCTGCACGTGCCGGTCGGCCGAGTGCTGCCGAGCGAGCCGGGGCCGGAGCGGCTCGCCGCGAACGTCTCGGGCGGATCGGTGGAGCGGATTGGTGTTCGCGTTGCAGACACGGGGCCGAAGTCGCGCTACGATAAGCGGCACGGTCGTGTGCACGCCGAGATTGTCAAGGTATCCGAGCCGGTCAGGGGTAAGTCGGAACCGGTCAAGGGCAAGCCCGAGCCGGTGGCCGAGCGGTCCGGACGGTCCAGGTCTGAGCCGGAGAAGACCCGGGTCGAGCCGTCGAAGGCTCATCCCGAGTCCGCGAAGGGGAAGGGCCGGACCGAAGAAGTCAGGGCGAAAGCGTCGAAAGAAGTGTCGAAGGCAGCGCCCACTAAAGCGTCGAAGGGCACGGAAAGCCGCCAGAAGGCCGTGGCCCATACGCAGAAGCGCAAAGAAAAATAGCGGCTTGCGAAGGGTGACCACATGCGTTGCGGGGGCAGCGCGTGGTAGTTCGCTCCGATCACTCATCGTTTCACTTCAGGCGCCGTCACCCATGGGTGACGGCGTTTTCGTTGGCGCCGCCCGATCGCCGCCCGATCGCCACCCGAGCGCCACTCGTCGCGCTCCTCCGCCGGTCCTAGCCATCCTGGAATTTGAAGGGAAGGGGGATTTACGCTATAATTACAAGGTTTGAGCTTATCAACCCGCACCCTAGCGCCTACCGTCTCCCATCCGTTCATCCGCCGCCCGCGCACTGCGCTTCTGGACGCCGGCGCCAACTGAATTCTTGCTCCCAGATCTTGTGTCGGGAGGGCAAAATCAGGTCTGGCCAAGCCGCAAAAGAAACGCGCAATGCTGGCGAATCCGCGAGTGTGCCGCGCGCGCATCTTGTCTACAAAAGACGAGATGCCGACGCTGCAGCCGCCGCGAGATTACAGGTTGGATAAACAGGTCGGCATTGGGTGTTCCCCCAAGGAGTCTCCCGTGTTGCCGTCTTTCTCTCCCGCTTTGCTCGCGCTCGCCGACGGCACGGTCTTTCGTGGTTATTCGATCGGCGCACCGGGTCATACGATCGGTGAAGTCGTGTTCAACACGGCCATCACCGGTTATCAGGAAATCCTGACCGACCCGAGCTACTCGCGCCA
>Ga0131853_10005074_pt1 | contig 23712 bp, 12 predicted proteins | sample TergutLab28metaG_FD_92764 | JGI IMG/M metagenome (GOLD analysis project Ga0131853, IMG submission 92764) | Labiotermes labralis P1 segment gut microbial communities from Petit-Saut dam, French Guiana - Lab288 P1 (version 2) (version 2) | ecosystem: Host-associated > Arthropoda: Insects >...
GGCGCGTTAGTCGGATAACGGTTAAAGCATTGGTAACATCCAATATTATTCAATCAGTCTGCCTTGTAGGCAAGGGGCGGTTGAAGGAAAGGTGCGGATTAGAACCGCGAACTAACTTTTTTTCCGTTTAAAAAATCGACAAAAACTAGTGCGGATTAGATTCGAGAATATACGGTATATAGAATGGAAAAAGTGCTCAAACGGTGCGAAGCATATAAAATGCTAGGCCTGTTATTAAAAAAGTTGTTTTGATCTGCAGACGCAATTAACAAATAAGACGACAGAAGATGTAAGCATAACGTAGTATTGAGGTGCATACGCGTAACCATTGTTACCACAGGAAAGCAATAATTATGACATATTCTGGACATATGTCTGTAGTCTTATTTCCACGGGATGCAAAGCGAAAGTGCCGCAATATATTGTCAACTGTGGCCAGTCTGACTCTACCATATTCTACCACAATGTCTCATAAACGGCACGATTATCGGGGAAAAATACATAAAACTTAAAATATGTTTTGATTTCCTGTACAACTTTCGTGAAAAAACATTTCTTTTTCTAAGAATCACTGAAGTCTTCATGTAAAGTACCCGTTATTCTTGTCATATTTCAATAAGACTTTTAAATTTTCGGAGGCTTGTCGATAAACACTGAAACACCAAATTTCATGAAAACCCGTCCAGTAGAAGCCGAGTTGTTCCATGCAAAGGACAGGCAGGAAGAAAAACATGACGAAGCAAACAGTCGCTTTTCACAATATGGCGAACGCGCCTAAAAAGTAATTAAATACAACGTGTAGTCAAAGCGGCCTCTGATACTTAAAAACACCAAAATAACTTACAAAGTAGAAATACACAACATGATTACAACTTTTAAATGATTGGCACAATAATGTAAGTAGGTCATTATGAGCTTCTAAAGTCATTATTCCAATCTACAATTTCTTTTGTTTACAAACAAGTCTATACAGGAATAGACCCACAAGTAATAAGAAGATTAAAGTCAGTAAGTTCCAGACTGTGGCACACCACGCAACGTATCGTTTCCGTACGTTAAGACCAAGAGAATTTCTATTTTTATTCACCCTCTGCGGAAAATGTTGTCAGCTGCAAGCTGTCTTGAGAAGGAACATGCAGTAAACAACCGTAGCGCTTGGAGCGGCACGTCTACACGCAACACACCGCCGCTAGAGAGGTTGCCGCCCCATCGCGGCGTTGTATGTCTCGCACAACTAAACGTGAGCATGACAAGTTCAGGCGTAGTGGAAACTATGAACTGAACGTCATATGAAGTGGAACTCGAAGTTTTATTATGCTGTGTTATTAAACCGTGCAGGAGAAGTCGACTCTGACTCTCGGAGGAACGTTTTCCTTCCAAGCTGTGGTGACACATTTGTTTTCGGGTGGATTTTGCGAAGGCTGCAAATAGAAAATGGGTTTGGTAATGTAGCAAGGCTGCAAGGATTGTAGCTGCTCAGAATCATGCAAAGGAAAAAGGGAGCTGACTTCCTACCGAGCCAAATAAAAGTAAGAAATTCCAGTTGTTATTTCGACCAACAATGCAAAAAATATATTTTTTATTCTAACACTATTTATATTATAAGTACAATAAAATTTGATAAATTTTAATGAAATGTTAAGAATATAGAAACTATGTAACTTTAGCGATGTACAACTTTGGAGCTTTGATACATTTGAATCATCCCCGAGGATGATACAAATGTATCAAAATATGTAGGAGTGATTAAATATAAATATCGTTAAACTAAAAAAAAAAAAACATAACTGAAGAATAAAAAAATTAACTAGATGCCACCTATTATTTTATTGTACTTCTTATAGGCTCAACATGTTTCGGGCATTACTATGCCCATCACCAGGAGCTCGCGACTATGATGTTGATTACCACATTGGTCGTTTCGTTCTTGGTTTGCTGTGTGTTGGAGGTTAGGTGCGGTTAGGCTGGAGCAGTGTCCGGGCTGCAGGCTAAAGCTTTAGCCTGTCTTTAGTCGCGAGCTCCTGACGATGGGCATAGTAATATCCGAAACATGTTGAGCCTATAAGAAGTACAATAAAATAATAAGTGGCATCTAGTTGGTTTTTTATTCTTCAGTTATCACAATGATGCACGGTCCAATAAACATCAGATTAAAAAAACACATATTGTGCATTGTTGGTTGAAATACAAACTTTATACACGCTGCACGGTACATACATAAAAACAAAAAGTGTAAGAATTTCGAATTGAAATAACTATGGACAAGACAGGCAACGCACTAATAACGTAGCACTAAGACGCGTTCGCGGAACCATTGTTGCAGAGGAAAACAGCATTATATACGCTGAGTAGCTTTAGGTATCCAGCATGCAATGTGCATGCGCCGTATTATATTGTCAAATGTGGTCTATCCGGCTCTAACATATTCTTCCACATAATCTCACAAACGGCACGATTTTAGGAAAACATTTATTGAACATAAAATGTGTGTTTTGATTGTCTCTACAACTGTTATCTTAACCACTTCTCATTCTACGAAGAACTGAGTAAGATATGATAAAAAAATTTACACCGGCGTTGATGTAAAGTTTTGTTGTCAGATTTTAAAGAAACTGGAATTTATTCTAAAGATTTTCGAAAAAAATACTCAAACATCAAATTTCATGAAAATTCGTCCATTGGGAGTCGAGCTGTTCCATGCGGACAGAAGGACGGAGAGACAGACGTACAACGATGAAGAAACTAATAGTCGCTTTGAGCAGTTTTTCGAACGCTCCTAAAAATGGTTAGTGTTTGGTCCCCAAACGTTACTATTATATATGTATGGTTTGTGTATAGGCTGCAGTGACTGGGCGGGGGAAGGTACTGAGCGCCAGGTCTTCTTCAGGTGGGGCCAGTTAGGTAGCGCTAGCCCTGGAGTGCGAGACTATCTCATTCTTTGCAAACCTCTTTCCAATAATAATACGTACACATATCAAATAACTATCCACAAAAACAAAAATCTATCTGGCAACAAACCAAGAAGATCACACCCCCTACGACCAAACCATCCACAGGAAATTTTCCTGGGACAGGTCGCAAGAATAATCTACCTCTCCGACGCCAGGTAACGAGAAAAGTGGGATGGAATTTCGTAAAAGCTGTCCAAGAAGTCGTGACAGATTCATGTAAAAAGTTTTCTTGATGGATGGATGGGGGTGGGGGGGGGGGTGTAAGTGGAAAGAGGGTGGACTACAAACAGCAGTGAATAGGAGGGACGAAAATGTCCTTGAATGTCTCCTTGTACTCTCTTTTCTGGTAATGACTTTACATAACATATTGCGGGAGGTCGTTTGGTGATATATTCTGAGAGGTGTATTCTGTAACGTGCTTGAAGGCACAGTTCTGTGTAGGCACATACACGTATTCGTCCAAAATATCTGTAGCTGAAAGTGTGACACTGCATATAAACGTTTTTGAGTTTTACTGCAGTGACTGACACGTGGGCGAGATCACAACTGACACTACGCTCAGACTGCAAAGTTTTCCGTGGCACTCGCGTTCAATTCTTGTAAGGTGTTTTGGCATTCTCAGTCACACGTTCTGGCACTTCATGGTGCCCACACAGCTGGTAGGTGAAGTGACATATCCCGTCCAGTACTTTACCTTAGGAGATTCATATACATCGCGAGCTTCCTAGTTACTGAATGTATTAAAATGCCTTATTTATTTATTTTTCTCCGATCCAAGCAATTACAGTGTTATTGTATGTGACTCCTTTAAATCTGACAGATGGGTACCATCGATTCGGACGATAATTCTGCCACCATTTTTATGGAATGAATAGAATGTTTCTGTGAAACGTCCACACTATGTGACACCACACACCGGAAGACAGACAAATTAATGTTTACAGTCATTAAAACTTAAAATCTCTCATTTTTCTGAACATCTGTAATTTAATGTCTTCTTTTTAAGTAAGGACTCGCTTAATACAAACACACAAGGAACGGCGTGATTACACACCGCATTGAAGTTTAACGTTTTGGGAAGAAGTTCGAATAAAAAGAAAGATTCGGAGTTATTATGACTGTGAATATGAAGTTCCATTTGAAACGTCGGCGAAGTTCTGCCATATACACCGCGTCACATGGTAGACGGACAGCAACATTTCAATAGGACGAAAATTTGTCACACGAACGAAGACATGCTAGTAAGAACATACGTAGGGCGGGTAGTTTCCAGTTTTTAGAAATGAACACAGTACAATTACAGTTTGTACATCCTTAATTAAAGCCAGCTATGCCCAATCTTGCTGGGACTACCGAGCTATCATTAATAATTCTGAAAATCCGTACGTTAAGAACAAACAGGATGCACTACTTTCTTTCAATTTATTTCAATAATTAACCTCTACATGTTTCGAGCAGGCTTACTGCTCATCATCAGAAGGTACTACTCTCTATATAGAGCAGTTGGTATATGTCTTGTGTTTATGTTGACTGGCTGTTGGCAAGATCGATTCTGTCAACAGCCAGTCAACATAAACATATGACATATGCTGTATATACAGAGTAGTAGCTCCTGATGATGAGCAGTAAGCCTGCTCGAAACATGTAGAGGTTAATAATTGAAATAAATTGAAAGTAAATGGAGCCTCCTGTTGGTTATTATTGTACGGATATATCACGATATATCACGATACACGGTCAATAAAACATTAGATTCTGAAAATGTTGCGGTCTATCCGGTCAGTCCATTATAAACGAGATGGACGTAGTATTAAGGGAAGTATCGAAGGTTTACAGATACGACTGTATAAGGGAGTAGTGAATAGGGTAACAGAGAATTTAAACTAAAGGTATGAATTGCATGGTTAAGAACTCAATGTAGTAGGCGGCCGAAACATGTTGTAGCAAAATATAACTAATATATAATATTAATGGCGTTGTGTTATTCGGATCTTACAACATACATTATTTTTCATCTTCATAAAATACTGTTAAATTATGTCGTTAAGAATATTGCTACTTGCAAGGTATGTCAGTGAATGTACATACATACATACATATACACATACATACATACATACATACATACATACATACACACATACATACATACATACATACATAATACACGCTTACATACCTAGGTAGTTCATACATACATACATACGTACACACATACATACACACACACACACACATACATTTATATTGGTCCTATAACTTGAGTTTTCAACTTTCTGCGATGGATCTATCGACTAATCCAAAGTGCCATACTTGTATACCAACAACAAATGGGAACGCTGTGTCTACCGGTCCACGGAAAGTTAAAATGCTTAAAATACGTTACGGTGCCAGTTAACAGAAGTCGGGAAGGATCGTCGTATGCACTGTGCGGTGCCCCGCTTCTATTGTGACACTGGATTGAAAATGCCTGTCAACGATATTGTGGGAGAGCTGCAGGAGTGTATATTACGTAAGCTATACCGTACGCACAAAGTGGGGACCGGTTATTATTCAAATTGAGTATGAAATGCATATAACACCAGAATGTATCGATTTTAAGGATTACAGATAAGGGATTTACATATTTAATATTTAATATTAAAGTGGAATTAAAGGATCCATATTGAAATACCTGAGCTTTTCATGAAGTGGTCTATGTAGGATACGAAGGCAACTCGGTGTAAAGCAGGACTAGTGAAGTGGTAATCATATTTGTGTGCCCATCACATATCAGCCTTTATATGTGTATTTTCCTGATTCGTGTATAATCACACGCACGCACGCACGCACACTCACGCACGCACACGCACACACACACACCCATACACACACACACTTACACCCACACACACACACACACACACACACACACACAGACACACACACACACACACACAAACACGCACACACGCACACACAAACACACACACAACACACACACAAGCGTGCGCGCAAATACACATGCACGTATATGTTTAGTAAGTTCCACAGTTACGCCCCTAGGGCCGTAAGGACATTCATTATTATGTGCATGCAAATATATATAATATGTTCATTAAATATTGTCCTGGGACACGCGGTGACGCAGTTGGTTGAGGCATTACGCTATAAGCTGGAAGGTCGCGGATTCGATTCCCGATAGGATCACTCGATTATTCGTTGATTAAATATTTCGGGCCCTATTATGGCCCTGGGGTCGACTCAGCCTCCCACAGAAAAGAGTACCAGGAATATCTTTTGGGGGTAAAGGCGGCCGGTGCGTAGGTCTGACAACCTTGTCACCTTCATGTGACGATTGTCCAGTCTCACCTTTCTGGAGTCCTAGGGTCTCGGCCAGGCCTGTAATTGAATAGCTCTACGTAGCTTTATCTAAATATTGTTCTCAGATACTTCCAATTTGTTGCACACAATTCCTTCTACAAACTCCACCTGCTCGCGTGAGGGTTTTGAAGTTAGTGTGACGTCAATAGCTGTCGAATAATGTTCCCACTGTTTTCACTCTGAAATCCTTGGTAATGGCCTAGATGGGGCGACACTCGTTGGGGATATAAAAAAAAGTTCGTTGGGCAGTACAAAAAAACCGTGTACTAAGTTCGTTTTCACTTTATGACTTACTGCCTAGTTTAAATGTCTAATTTTGCAGTGTTCTTTCAGTGCTTCAAAACTAATCTAATTTTACACTGATTATAAGTGTGTATCATTATTACTGTATTTTAAACAAAGTCACTCGCGGTCTGTAATGTACATTTGGTGTAAAAGTAGTTAACACTTTGTGCTGGTTGTTGTATCCTACATTATTTACCAACACTAAACATATTTACAGCCGATCCTGTTGGTAGTGCGTTAAGAGGCTTGAGTCTACAACTGCTTGATTGCTGGGATGGTGGGTTTGAATTTCGCTGAAGACAAGGATTTTCGTCTGCTGGGTTTGTTGTGTGTTGTGTAGGTATCGCCCTCTGTGACGAGCTGATCATTCGTTCACAGGAGTCTACCGGCTGTGTGTCTGTGTGTCTAATTTTGTGTGATCTATAAACCTCAACGATGATGCGGTCTAATAGCGATTTGGGTCCTTGTGCCACAGAAAAAGAAACATGTGTGGATTTTCTAAGCTCCGTCTTACAGCCCAGCCATTGTACAGATATTGCGCCGTTACGCATCGTCTCTTTATTACGTCACTGATGTGGAAGCTCGCTCATTGGCTCCTTTACCCAACCCTGCCACACACCGACGTCTCGCAGATTACCTGCTTTCCGAAGGAAATACGTTCTGTTATTCCAGCCGGCAATGGTACCTTGTTTCTGTAATCATTATTGCTATTTGTTACTCGTACCCTCTTCTGCTGTACATGTGCATTTTCCCCTACTCCACGTTTCCAGAATTTACCGATATTGTGGGCCTCGTGAATTTATGGGGAAGTTTGATTCTGTGAGCAGGTGGGACAATATTGTTACAGGGTACTAATTCAATGTCAGATCCCAGTACATTCTATTTGCACAGGTGATGTTCGCGTTTAGGTGGGGTTCCATAAACTCACAGCCATTTGTTGAACTGGCAACTATCATCTTCTGAAGAAGGACTCTGCTGGTGAAGTATTTAGTTCCTGAATCACTTACTCAATCTTGACTCTTTTTCGGGTTATCTTGTAATCCTCACTGAAGATTGATGTGATTATCCTCAGTACCTACAGACAAATAGCGGTATAGTACATCAGCTTAAGTCACATTATGCGCCACTATATTCTTTCATATTCATTACATTCCAAGCCTAACGGGTTCGCAATCTGTGGCCCGCGTTTCTTTCTCCTGAGGCCAGCCGACAGCTGACTTCGCTATAGAAATTTCGAATAAGCAAGCGAAACAATTGAAAAAAAATAGTATAAATTAGGAAATACAGAAATACATATGTGTTTGGAGTCTTAACCAGCAGTTCAATTCAGAAAGCAGAACGGGTCTTTACAGATTCGGAATGTGAGAAGAGTGTTTGTTAGCTTTAGATGAGGGTTGGTATGTCAGGAAGGGTAAAGGTTTCCAAGACATTAGCATGTTTGCATGAACTTGAACAAGGCGTGTGAAAGGAACGGGAATACACTTATTTTAACTGCTTAAATTTCAGCCAAGCCAATCTGATTGCTACGCACTTGCAATTGAAGAAACTAATGACATCACAAACACAACACAACTGATATTTATCTGTTGCTTTGATAATGCAAAGCTTGTTAATTTTGATGTTTCTGTGACCGTGCATCTCTGATACACTAGTATAAATAACAATCTAGATGCAACAATAACAATTTAATAGCAATTTCAATCAGGTCAACATGTTTCGGGCGATAATTTCGCCCATCCTCAGGAGCAATAGACTGTGTTTACAGCTTGTGGTATAATGCACCGAAGAAGTTGCCTGCTGGTGGCCTTGTCTATTGCTCCTGAGGATGGGCGAAATTATCGCCCGAAACATGTTGACCTGATTGAAGTTACTAATACATTGTTAATGTTGCGTCTAGTTGGTTATTTTTACTATTGTAAGAGCTTGTTATTTTACGAAAGTTGTGTCACGAATGAAAACTGGCGACGATTTCTGTCTGTAAGGACGAAAAACGTGCTTTTTGGCTGACCAGAAGTCTAGTGACAAATTTTGTCTTCTGCGAATTAATATATTTTCATGGCGGAAAAAGAACTGTGCCACAATTACCTGCCGAGGAATACAGAAAGCTCTCGCATTTAATGTTTACATAACGACTTGCGCTTATGAATTCAATATAAAATGTCAAGGAAAAGCTAAATTATTACATTGTCTATTTAGTGACATGGATGTGTATGAAATGAAACTGAGCCTGGTGTAAAATGGTGCTAGCGCAGAACAACCCAGCCAATTTCCGTTTTGAACCAATGTTTTAGAATATTCACCTTCACCAGGCAGACTGACAGACGTCGAAGGACAAGCCCACAGGCGTCACCTGCGGAATGAATTTTCTCAAGGTTCAGAGACTTTCTCAAGTTGACAAAGGAAATATGAACGTACCACAATCTTTACCAGCCGAATCGATAAGTTTCCAGTATAAAGACAAGTAAAGGTAACGGGATTCAAAGACAGTGACACTTTGAAATGTTCCAGCAATTTCTTTTTTGGAGTGCCATTATCACCTCAAAAATTTCGCTGCTTGTAGTGTGACAATGACAATGGAAACAATGTTTCGTAGGCAAAGAAGTAGTATTTATGCTTTTTGACGTTCAGGTGACCGTGCATCGTGATAAATTCATATAATAAAACCAACCAGATACATTAATTTCTCAAATTTATTTTTGGAATAAAAATCTGAATGTTTCGGACAGTTTCTCTGTCCATCATCAAGAGTTTTTCACTGTACACACAGCAATGGTATATGTCAGCAAACCAAAAATAAATGTGAGAAGTTAGTGCATCTAGTTGGTTTTATTATAAGAGTTTAGTATTTATGCTACTTTTGTACACATCCGTCGGAAGAGCTGTTGAGTAATTAAACACAAATTGTGCGTTTTGAGTTTCTGCAGTAAACAATCGTACCGTGATGTACGAACAGTTTGGCTGTGTTGGAAATAGAATGGTGTGAACACAAATAACTCACCGTGTGACTGACTTTCATTCATCCATGAAAATTACGGTCTCTCTAAACCCTGAGCATCAAACACCCCAAATCACCCTCTAATCCACCCCATGACATGGCTTGGAACTGCAGCGTCGAACCCACGGGTGGAGACGCTACAAGTTATTAGGGAGCTACTGCTAAACAGGCGCCGGCAGCTTCTAACTTCATGCATTTGTGCGTGATAAGTCTGGCTACATTAATCAACAAATCATTCTCTAATTCACCTAAACTACTCCAGTTCTGGTGTTTATTACTTCCGTTCTGAGGGCTCAGTGTTACAATAAAAACGCAGATATTTCTACAGAAAAAGACTCTTACTGAGAAAACGATTTCCCCTTAGTTGGTGCAAAAAAATTTCCCGCCATGAATATGAATGTAGAATTGGGGGCAGAGCTCCATGTATTATCCGCTGCAATGCGCGAGGGACAGTGATCAGTCCAAAGTGCCGGTCGCTTATCCCGGGAAGAGATATCACGTTACAAAGTTTACAAGAGATTTGGTGTGTGTTGGACCGTGCATCATTGTGATAACTGAAGAATAAGAACCAACTAGATGCCACTTATTATTTTATTGTACTTCTTATAGGCTCAACATGTTTCGGGCATTACTATGCTCACGACTATAATGTTGATTACCACATTGGTCTATTCGTTCTTGGTTTGCTGTAGGTTGGAAGTTAGGTGCGGGTAGGCTGGAGTAGTGTCCGGGCTGCAGCCTACAGCCCGGACACTACTCCAGCCTAACCGCACCTACCTCCAACCTACGGCAACCCAAGAACGAGACGACCAATGTGGCAATCAACATTACAGTCGTGAGCTCCTGATGATGGGCATAGTAGTGTCCGAAACATGTTGAGCCTATAAGAAGTACAATAAAATAATAAATACCATCTAGTTGGTTCTTATTCTTCAGTTATGGACAAGAGATGTCCGGTCAAGAAGACATAGAACGAAATGGAGGAACAGCTCCATGCTATATAAATATCGGCAGTAGGTGGTGGTTGTAAGTTGGGACAGAGACGGACTGTACGTGGTTTGATTCCCTGCAGTGGCAAGATACTTTTTCTATTATAAATATATGCGTCGTTTAACGACGGGGATACGTTCTGAGAAATGCGTCTTTAGGCGATTTCGTCGTTGTTCGAATGTGTACTTCATAAACCTAGACAGTATAGCCTACTACACACCTAAACTATATGGTATATCCTATTGCTCCTAGGCTACAAACCTGTACAGTATGTTCCTGTACTGAATACTGTACGCAATTGCAACACAAATGTACGAATTATAATGTTATATTATATTACAAACCTATGGGACCATTATCGTATAAGCGGTCCGTCGTTGACCGAAACGTCGTTATGCGGCGCATACATGTATAGACGTCCAGGCTGGTTCTGGAGACCACCGAACTTCCTATTTTATTTTTGGCATGACACGTTACTCCAAGGGTAAAGCGGCCGAGACTGTAAGGTGACGACTCACCTCCAGGTAGTGCCGAAATTATGAAAGAGCGGGCCATTATATCTATTACTCCCACACAACTTCACCTCTTGCACAGGGGCGAGATTACACTCAACAGGAAAATTTTGTTTCAGAATAATATTTGTACGTAAGTTATTATTCTGCTTTTGTTACTGCCTAAACTGATGCAGGGCTTCAAAATAATTGTAAAGCGACTCTAACGGAGGTTGTTAATGCACAGAATCAGCTCATACACAAATTAAGGACAATCAACCCACTGCATGTAGATGAGTTCGTACAGTTGCAAAGTAGGGGGAAACCGGGAAAACTGGAGCCCCCTAAGGAAAGTTGAAATACAGCAAACACGACAAAACGTATTTAACCCTTTAAACGCCGAGTTAAATCCCATCTGCCATTTGATGGCATTATTAGGAGCTCACCTTATTCTCCACGTTAGCGGGTTAAGAGTTAAATAATTCAATTAAATGCAATAACTAAATATTTGTGTTAAAGACACACACATCGATATTGCTAATAGAGGACACAGGTCTAGACACACACGACGAATATAAAAGGATTCCATCAGACACTCTTCCGCTACATATGGGGGAATAAAAACCACCTACATTGTCTACGAAAAACGTATTAAATCTAATAAATCAGTAGTTTTGTAAAATGTTTACACAATTGTTAAGAATATACGAAAGAATGAGAATGTGCAATACATCGTATAATCGCGTGGCTTCGTCTAAACCCGAGTACTCAGAAGGAGACCAATTTTCACATCCTCTACGCCGGAAGAACACAGCCTTTACCGGTGCTGTAGTAGACGGCACATATCTCTAATCAATTTCATTGTCATCACAATGTGCAGTGTCATCATCATCATCATCATCATCATCCGTTACAACGGCAGAAACTTTGAAAGACGTTTCATTTGCAACTGCGGCCTTACTTGCACGATTTTCGTGAATGTGGTGCTGCTTGTTTACCAAATTATTCAATACCTTAGGCCCATCAAATTTTCGAGTGACCATACAAACTTCTGCACATTCATAGTTAATTCAAGGCATCTGAATTGGAGTTACTCTACAAAATGTACCTCACAATTCCATCAAAAGATTTGCGAGAGCTTGTTTTTCTTATAACAAAACCAACTAGATGCACTAATTGCCTGTACCCGCAGCCGCGCGGTCTAATGCGTAGGTCTACGGCCGCTCGGCTGCCGAGATTTTGGGTTCGAATCCCACCGGGTGCATGGATGTCTGTCCGTGGTGAGTGTTGTGTGTTGTCAGGTAGAGGTCTCTGCGACGAGCTGATCACTCGTCCAGAGGAGTCCTACCGACTGTGATGCGTCGCTGTGTATGATGTAGAAACCTCAAGAATGAGGAGGTCATGGCCCGCGTTGGGCCGCAGCGCCACAGGAAAAAAAAGATGCACTAATTTCTCAAATTTATTTTTGGAATAAAACTCTAGATGTTTCGGACAGTTCCTCTGTCCATCATCAGGAGTTTTTCACTGTACACACTGCAATGGTACACGTCATACAGGTTTGCTGACAGCTTGCGAGCAAGCTGTCAGCAAAATTTGTGCATCTAGTTGGTTTTATTATAAGAATTTATCACGATGCACGGTCACCTGAACGTCAAAGAGCTTGTTTTTTTTTAAACATTGCACTTGTTCCTCCCTAGATTAGGAACATGCATTAGGTGTTGTTTCAACCTTTTCTGCAGTCTGCTGCTTAATATTCCACTCTCCTTCCTGCTGCATGGATAGACATTTTACCCTCCCTTGCAAACTGATCTATCGCAAATCTTCTATTGTCTATGCACTCTTCGTAATATGTCGTTTTTTGTTTCGGAGGCATCTACAAACAAAACGCGGTGGTAACAATCCGAGTTTTTGTAAAGAACGTAATAATACGCGTTAATAATAAAATCTGGAACATGCCACAGTTTTGCATATAAACTAATGATGAGAATTGCCACTGGTGTCATGGGGGCCCCCAGACATGCTTAATATTAATGACTTCAAATAACATTTGATATTTAATCACAAACTATAATGTACATATGTACTGCAGCACACGGAAACTTTGTGCCACTTGAAATATTTCAAAATTGCTAACAGGAAAAAAAAAAAACAGTAGGTATTATATTTTTGGTGCCGTGTTGTTTTAGTAATAACAACAACAATAATAACAACAATAACATCATCATCATCATCATCATCAGTAGCAGCAACAGCAGCAGTTAACAGCGACGACGACTAAGAAACCCGGACGTGCCATTGCTGAGGGGGTTAGCTTCCTGCCTCTCACCACGATGCCCATATTCTCTCCCAGGACAGTCTACCGGCGATTTATGTTGGACAAGGTGGAAATGAGACAGATTTTATCCGACTACTGCAGATTTTCCGTCAGTACGATTCCACGGAATCACCATACTCATTAAATCATAACCGACACCCTTGGTTCTTAACAGCTGAGAGTGTCGTTGAACAATACTCTTAAAAAAACAATGGAAAAGCATTAGTGGTGTCTGAACACAAACTGAATCGCGCTTTCCGTTGGTAAGTTTGCCAATAACTCAGAGACGTAGAGAACACCTTCCAAATCATTTGAAATTTGTCGACGTTCAAAATGAAATTTTTTTTCCCAGTGCAAGGTGATTGCACTTCCATCCGCCTCACGCATCCATCAATACCAACGACTTGCATATCACCAACGAACTTTACCTTATCTCAGCATTTCTCTGAAGATTTCCTCTTGTCATACGACCAACTTGTTATCCGTAATAAACAAACGTTCCCCTTCGTGACGGTTCACTATCAAGGATCCGGTCTCCCGGGGTTTGACATCGATTAAAGTGCCCTTGAAACGTAGGAAAATGTTCACCCGATGAAGCAGTATCACATTTCAGAAACATTTAATTTTTTGCCAGGGTGGTACCTAGAATCGATCTGTACGCTTTGCAGGATAGAACTGTATGCTGCTCTGTCGCGAAACGAACCCAGTCTGTAATATAGTCACTGAGCCTTCTTAAAGGGGAGACATCCCCTTTATTACATTTTTGTTCCTGGGGTGAGAATATGTCTTTCAGTTCTGCCGATTCTGACTGGAAAATTTTCAGTCATCTGAGTGACCGATGGATGGCAGTAGTGAATTGATGCAATGATAATGACCTGGCAAAAAAAGCAGCTTTTTAAGTTAAACTTTTTCTAGTGTTATTTTTATGACAAAAGTCCCGTGCGTGTTATTCAGGAGTAGAATATGGGCATCAGAGATGAGATGGAAGTGACTAACCGCCTGACACAAGGCACGGTCGGGCAGTAGCCCTAGTTACATGACACGTACTCACTAACGCCTTCTTAACCTGCGTGCAAGCAACCACAGGATTTCCTACATGAACCCCTCTACAAACATACGCGGGATAAAAAATCAAGTACGCAGGTGAAATATATTTCAGAGGACCAGTATTTTACAAACACCCTGTAGATTAACTGACAGAACATTGAAAATATCAGTCAAATAACTTTTGCATTCTTCAAGATTCGAAACCGAGTGCATCCCAGATACATAGGCCTATGCAACGAATGTTACTGTATATTTGAAGAATAAAAGACCATCTTGATGTCATTTGCTATTTTATTTCACTTCTTATGTTTCGGACATTAATATATCCATCATCAGGAGCTTACGACTGGAGAACAAAACGACAGATGTGGTAATTCAACAGCACAGTCGCAAGCTCCTGATGGTGGATATATTAATGTCCGAAACATGTTGAGCACATAAGAAGTGAAATAAAATAGCAAGTGACATCAAGCTGGTCTTTTATTCTTCAACTATTACAATGATGCACGGTCCAATAAACATAAGATATGTTATTGAACTTTATTACTTGCCTGGTTATTTTCCTCAAAGCGAAACGGTATATTGTTACTCCAACGCCTACGTGCTTTACTATTTTTGTCAAATTAATTCTCATCGCTTCAATCAAGCCAAACTACAATACGCTGAATAATTCAAAGTGGCTTTTCCAATTGACTGTTTCAGGAGCGAAAAAAAACCAGTACAATGCGGAAAGTTTTGAACGAATCAGGTTCCACCCCACATATTTTTACGATGTCACAGCACACACACACACACACACACACACACATATACATATATATATAACACACACACACACACACACATATACATATATATATATAACACACACACACACACACACACACACATGGATCGTGATGGAATTCCTAGTTCGCCTAACATGTCGCACTAACAGCAGCAACTCACCCTTCTGATAAGTGAAAAATAGCTACCAATGAGATGTCGAAAATAATGACTCATAAATTTTAACATTCCCCTATTTTTTCTGTGGTAACTTGCAGTTTTACTGATATTAATTATACTCTACAAGAACACGAATAACATACCGGTTTCCCAATAACTTATTTTCTGTTCTGTTTTTTTTTCAGACCCTCTCGCAAAACTACGAAAAGCAGTTATTAGCTTCGTCGTGTCTGTCCGTCCGCATGGAACAACTCGGCTCCCACCGGACGGATTTTCACGAAACTTGATATTTTGAGTAATTTTTGAAAATTTATCTAGAAAATTCAAATTTCATTAAAATCTGACAAGAATAACGGTTACCTTGCATGAAGATCGATACATATTTATGATCACATCTCCCTCAACTCTCCTTAGTATGAAAAATGTTACCGACAATTTTTGTAGAGAAAATCAAAACACACATTTTATGCTCAGCAACTCTTTACTCGAAAATCGTGCCGTTTATTTAATAAAGTGGAAAAGAATCGTAGAGGCGGGCAGGCCACAGATGACAATATCGCGCATGCGCATTGCATGCCGTATTTCTAAGCCTGCAAACACCCAATCAGTTTGTGTAATACTTATATCTTTTCCGCTACAACAATGTTCGCGCGAACGTGCCTCATTGCTACGTTATTCCTATAGTGCCTGTTTCGTTCATGCTGTAAATAAAGCTCTCCATGCACGTAGCCAATGCTGTTGTACAGGCCCACAACCGCTGCAGTTTCAAATAATGTTCTGTGACATAGGGTGAAGAGAGAGAAACCAACAAGATGCACCTAATCAGATGTTTATTATGAAACTTCTAACTCAACATGTTTCGGGCATCATTATGCCCATCATCAGGAGAACAAGACCGTGTATTACCGCATATGGTGTTCTGCACTGGTTGTGCTGGCTGTGGTTGTGTGGAGTGTGGAGTGGAGAGTTGTGGGTCGTAAGCTGTGTGCACAGTGTGAGATTTACTGTTCGAACAATAACATTCACACAGTGCACACAGCTTGCGACCCAGCTCCACACATTCACAGCCAGCACAACCAGTGCAGAACACCATATGCGGTAACACACGGTCTTGTTCTCCTGATGATGGGCATAATGATGCCCGGAACATGTTGAGATAGAAGTTTGATAATAAACATCTAATTAGTTGCATCTTGTTGGTTTCCCTCTCTTCACCCTACGTTCGTGATGCACGGTCACAAGAGCCTAAAAATGTTCTGTGACATGTTTCCACCTTAGCGAGGCATCCTTACGGCTTGCATTTGGCAAGTACAACATGTTTGTTACAAATATTACCATTGGGTTATAACAGAGAAAACGTTACTTACGAAATATAAGTAAGTTTCCTTGCGGTCGAAACGCGGTCAAAGAGCAAAGCTAGAAGGGGGGGGGGACTGGTTGCGTGTATAGATGATTATAAAACACCAATCTAGTGTTACCATGCAACACAATGATCAATTGTAATCATGTTTATTCGTCACATTTTTATATGTAAGTGAAAAAAGACGGAAAGAAAATAAAGAAAGGTATAAAAAGGCAGGAAGACCAAGCCAGGAGTGTTTCAGCGGCTTCCATTAAATCGGCAAACAAATCATGCCATCGGGCATTAGAAAAACAGATGAACACGCTAGACCAGTTCGCAATAGATTCTACAATCATAACGCGCAATAAAAAGCGATTTGTCTTAATGCAAACATTCCGCAAAACTGAGATCCCCGCATTACTAGAGAGTTGGGTTACAAACACACCTTCTTTCAATATTTTGTGTCCACAACAAATTACTTCTCCTTACGTTTTCTTCAAAACCTAAAGTGTTTATTTAAGCCCATAGTTCCGTGCACCGCAATTGAATGTTAATACAAATCCAATCAGATGCAACGGTATGCAGATATTTATTTACTGCAAAGTCACTCTACATGTTTCGGGTGTCACAGCACCCATCATCAGGAGTACTAAAAACTGTAACTGCAACCTCCGGTACAGGTCATAAAATCGGTACAGCTACTTCCCTCCAATGTGGCCCGATCAGGCCACGTTGGAGGGAAGTAGCTGTACCAGTACAATGACCTGGACCGGAGGTTGCAGTTACAGTTTTTAGTACTCCTGATGATGGGTGCTGTGACACCCGAAACATGTAAAGTGACTTTGCAGTAAATAAATATCTGCATACTGTTGCACCTCGTTGGATTTTTATTAACAGTAAAGTGTATATGTTTTGGTCTACTGAGGATCTGTCCAGTTTTTTTCTATCTCCTCTGAAACTGTGTAGGCCTATCGTGGGGTTACGACAAATTACTGTTTCATGTGCGATATATTCTCCTATCCTTATTTTTGGGTCATTTAACGACAAATTATCAATAGGCGAACACACGAAGTAGTACACAATGTTTAGGAAAAGTCGGGACCGTTATTGATTGGGCCACGTGGTTCAGCGAAGAGCACAAGTAACATATCCACTTTAACACGTGTCACAGGCATGTTACTTTTCGGATGTTGTGTTGTTTCTCTTCTTGACTTGTGCAATGCCCATCTTGAGGTCAGTTAGGTTGACACCACTGCACTCTCCTCTTTGATTTACAACACGCCATTGCTTCTCATTTCTGCTAAGTGCTATCAACTCATCTCATTCGGTCAGAATCCACATCAAACGTTTTCTTTACTTACACAGTGCACGAAGGCTATATGGTGACCGGAGAAGACAAAGAGCAAATAAAAAAAATGGTCCAGAATAAATGCCTTGGTTGAACAGCTTGCATTCCCGCTTTGTATGCGAAGGGCGTGTGTTCGTATCTCGAGACGAAGACCAGGCAATTACACTCTTCATGGTTTTCTAAGTCCCTCTTAGCAAATTCCTGACCATTTCAAGATCGCTTCCTTCTATATTCTCTCCAGTTTGTTATAGTACTATATCGTATCACTTGTCACTTCACAAAAAGAGTGATATACAAATTTGTTAAGCAATATTCCTTATTTATTTATAAATATATGGCCAATCTGTCAACCTCATCCACATACGAAAATGCACCTTTTTTACAGGTCTGTTTGGATTCCGTTCTTGGGAATTTTCCTATATGCATCGTGGGTTCAGGGACATAAATTACAAATGCTTCGGTTCAAAGAACCCAATACAGCAGCTATTATATGCATGTGTGTACATCACAACGTGACACAGTCAGGTACCAAAATGCTGTGTTCCAACACAAAGCAAGTTGCTGGATAAGTCCTACACACTTGTGTGTGAAATTAAAAATATACCTTCCTCAAACCAGGATCATGTACGCTCTATAATGTAATGAAAGAAATTAGTCATAACAAACAGAGTTTATTTGTTTGTTTGTTTTTGGCGCGACAGCCCCCAGTGGGCCAGGACCTCCTCATTCATGAGGTTTCTAGATCACACACAACGACGCATCACAGTCGGTAGGACTCCACTGGACGAGTCATCAGCTCGTCGAAGAGACCTCTACCTGACAACACACAACACTCTTAACAGACAAACATTCATCCCCCTGGCGAGATTCGAAACCGCAATCTCAGTCGGCAAGCGGCCGCAGACCCACGCCTTAGACCGCGCGGCCACTGGGACCGGCCATAGCAAACAGAGTACTACATGATAATAAGGACATAGGTAGAGATATCTCTGTGCTTAGCCAAGGAATCTTCATCAACGACTGCCACGCTTATCCCAGTCTGTGTGCAGACTACGAAATGGGCTGAACCAACGACAAAACTTTCGGTTCCTGCAGGCGATACAGATTTCCCTGTCCTCCAAAGAGCGCGGACCGGCTAAAAGCCCACTTTACCCCCTACTCAATGGGTGCCGTGTGTTCTTTCACTACGGGTTTACCGGCCGGAGCGTGAAGCTTACCGCCTATTTATATTACATGCTGAGGTCTACAAACACTAGAGTATTGCCTTCTCAAGAACATTAACAGAAATGTGTAACAATCGCTCGGTAACAGGCACATTGTTTTGTATGTTCCGCTGTTAATTTTGTATAAGAATCACCCCCGAAATGACTTAGAGAAGAATCAAGATAGAGTTCAGTACTTTCTTAAACTTGGACACTAAATAAAGGCGAGTGGTCAGCTTTACGCCCCGGCCGCCTTGCCTCTGGGGAAAAAGTCCACTGCAAGCGATTTTACATTAGGATGAATGATACGCAGCGTCTGTAAGGAAGCTGAGGACAAAAAGTCTCCGCCCACTCCGGGAATCGAACCCCGATTCTTCGGTCTTAAACTATGTAGTCCACTCAGTACAATGATTTGCGTACAGTGTGCAGGGAAAGCCTACTACATCCATTAGCTGACACATAAACCCCACTAAGTTCAACAGAATGGCAGTGGGTTTTCTCCGCCAGCAGAGCTACCCTGGTCGTACTAACAACTTACTTGCTACTTCGATCTTAAATAATTCGTGAACGGGTTTGTGATGAGTTTAAGTGCAGGTCAAAGAGGTGACAGATACGACCTCAGGGGTTCAAAGATTTCACTGCCAAACAACGTGAACTTAATTGGTTGTATCTCTACGCCTGCAACTTTAAATATTTTATAAGCCACGCAAATACAGTGCAGGAATAAATTATATTATTACGTTACAAGATATTATGTACAATGTTTCTAAACCAGTGTGCAGGGTGGCAGTACAATTACGTACTGAGAGTCATATTTTAAATTATAATGTTAATGATGCTAAAGAGAGGAAAAAAGAACTTCGTTAATTATTAGCCGTCGCTTCACCTAGTATTACTAATTAAAACATTTACGTCATAGCGAATACAAAAGGCTGAAACATTTAACACGACTGGGAAAAGAATAAACTAGTAGAAAATAATAACGTCTGAGCATTATAGAAGGCAGTCACTTTCAAGCATATGAACTCTGTTTTGGAATATTAAACCACGTGTGCGAGAAACAGATTGAAAAGTTGTGAAAGGTCTGTTGAACTGAAGTAGACTTATCTCGGTTTTTTTTTTTCCAAATCTTGGCATCGATTTCCTACTACCACAATAATCTTCTTCAAACAAGAATTCCAACCTCAACTGGACAGCCATTTCTCTCACACTGACGGTGAGATATTGTGACGTCAGAACTTCACTGCTCTCACATCTATACATTGTTTGCTTTCCGTTTTCTTATGCAGTTGATTGCGGGTTGATGTTGGCTATGAATCAACTCGGCAGCTACGTCCTGGTATTCGAAAGCAGCACACATTTTATCAGTCTAGGAACATCCGTCAGAGGTCTCTGATTGTGCAACAATTTATTTGGAAATCGCAAGCTTTGAAACTTAGAACTTATCTAAATAATATATAATTCAGTTCGTCTCATAGGAAACACACCGAATCTCCATGTAGTTCACTCACCAACAAACGCACTATTTATTAAATTGGTTAAAAGTTTTAAATTTACATTAAAATACACAATAATATCGCTCCTACATGTTTCGGTCTTTAACCCCTATCCTGCTAATGTGGAGAATATGGTGAGCTCCTAATAATGTCAGCACACAACACACATGCCGCTCTACGACATGCTGCCACATCACCTAATTTATATAACAACGTAATTGTACCGAGTGTTTTAACATAAATATAACTTTAGTTAGGCACAGATAAAGTTCCCTGATGATGGTCATTAAAGACCGAAACATGTAGGAGCGATATTATTGTGTATTTTAATGCAAATTTAAAAATTTAACCAAGTTAATAAATAGTGCATTTGTTGGTGTGTGAACTACATAGATTTCAAAATGCACGGTGCAAAGATAAAAAAAACACACACACCGAATCTCCATTACGAAGCCGAACCGATTAAACATCTTTATTGTGGGAATTATGAGAAACACAAATTCAGCGTGTGAGCAAAAGATTTCCTTAGTCCTACAGGAAATGGTATATACAGACGACATTGTGCTTTTATGGGTCAAGATGGCGACTCTCAGTGGAAATGTACCTACCAACAAACAGTAAAAACATCTTAAGTACTAGAGTTAACTTGCTAGTGAAAATGTATTTGAGAGCTGCATTCATCTGACATGTTACACCGTGTATAGTGGCGATTCTTAACCGATATTTCGAAACAACCTATCCGTCCCATCTTCAAGGGTCAAGAAATCCAAGATCTACTTAGCAGCAGCTGCCCGAAATCACAAAAATTTATTAGTTCTACGGCAATTAATTTACCCAAAATATGACTGAATAAAGAAATGTATGTGTGGAATACAAGCCTGCAGCTGTTACTCTAAAAGGGGATGCAACTGCGTAACACCACGATAAGTGTAACATGCAACAAAATGAGGCTTAGAGTCACTCATAAAATAATGTAATTACTTCCAGTAGCACTACTATATGTGACAAGAATTTTGGCAACTTTGTTGTTATTTGTGCTTCAGTGTAAGAAGGCTATTATTTGTCTGTAGACATTCTTCAGTAAATATTCCCATTTGCGGCTAATTCATATCCTGATGCGGTGTTTTTGGTGTCTGATCTGTAAGGACTTAACTTTTAAAGATTACGAATTGTACATACAGTAATGGTACAATCGAATACACATAGCTACATTAAAATACGTTTTATGGATACAATGAACTGCTACATGTTTCGTCCAAATATGCCGCAATCTTCAGGGATATAAACTACAAAGTTCGTACAAATTGAATGTATAAATGAAATTATAAAATTATCAGAACCAATGCAAAGACGTAATTACAATCATACGAACCAATAGTACATATATGTAACTAATAACGATAAAAATGTATCGCAGTAACTTTTATTTATGTACAAATTTTAACATAAAGTGTGCATTCGTTAGTACCATTATTGTAGCAAGGAATCCCTGTACAGGCCTATTACATGACCATAGGGATCCAGAAGGTCGAGGCTCCCAGATATCTGGACAATCGGCGCATAAAGGTACTTACGTTGCCAGCCCTACGCACCAGTCGCATTCACCTTCAGGAAATATTTCTGGTACTCATTTCTGTTAAAGGCTGGATCGACCCCAGGGCCATAGTGCGGCTGGAAGAATTATTTCAATGAAAAATTCCAGAAACACCATCGGGAATCAGACCCACGACCTTCCGGCTTGTAGCGCAGTGCCTCAACTAAATGAGCCATCGAGAGCCCCACCATTATAGTATATATTCGATTTATGTACGGAACATGGATTATATAAAACTGAGAATTATATTTAAAATTCAAATCGGATGCTCAGTCTCAGTTACAAAAGCCAACCACATAATGTTGCAAATGGAAGTTATCGCTGTTTGTCTTGAGATCCATAAAAAAACGCATAAATGTACTATGTGTGTCGAACGTAGAATTTCTGGATGTTAAACCTGGCGGTACATATAATACGACTGGGATTTAAAGGGTTAAAGTTGATGACGTATGTACAATTGATCGACGCAGCATGACGGCACCAAATTGTAAGAAAAATATCATTTCGTGTCTATCTTTCATACTTCACAAAGAAAGGGATGGTAATACTTTGATACGCCCGCTTGTTTGTTTGTTGCCTAATGAATTTTGAAAAAGGCTGATGTATATTCAGGACACCTGTAAAATCAAGCCAGAAAGTCGTAGCAAGGACATGTGGATTTCTCGGATCAGGTTTACACATTATAACCCAACAGTTCAGAAGTTCTACGTAATATCAAGGCTAAATTCGTAATTAATATCCGTCAACAGTTTAACCAAACAGCAAGGGATGAAACTGTCTCTAAAGGCGGTTTTATATCACATAAATGAGTCGCTTTGCCAAAGACATCACATATCGGAAAAGTCTGTAGTAGTAAGTTAAGTTGCGAGACGCGGGTATTCCGTATGAAGTGTTGGTGTCAAGAATAATTTCATACTACAGCTACTACGTGTATGGTGTTCCTGGTTCTAAAGATAAAGATGATGATGATGATAGTGATGATGATGATGATGATGACAATAATAATAATAATAAAGTACAAACTGACAGAACTATCCCAACAACAAACCAGACATTATAATTCGTGATAATCTTTATGTGCGTCATCCCCGTTGTGTGATATACAATTAGTATGGCAATATATGTGCGTGGCACTTACCGTCAAACACAACTATTTTATTGATTAATTACTGTAGGTTTACAACAACATGTTTCGGCCCTATTCCTGGGCCATCATCAGGTCATTCGTGATAATGAAAAGGGAACATGTATGTTAATAGACGTTGCAATCTCAGGGGACAGAAATGTGATTAAAAAAGAAGCCGAGAAGATTCTAAAATATAAAGACCTTACAATAGAAATACAGCGCA
>Ga0131853_10005075_pt1 | contig 23710 bp, 18 predicted proteins | sample TergutLab28metaG_FD_92764 | JGI IMG/M metagenome (GOLD analysis project Ga0131853, IMG submission 92764) | Labiotermes labralis P1 segment gut microbial communities from Petit-Saut dam, French Guiana - Lab288 P1 (version 2) (version 2) | ecosystem: Host-associated > Arthropoda: Insects >...
CACTTTTCTCTGGCCATTATCTCCGTAACAGTTCAACTTTGGATATAGGTGTTTTGGGTTATATCGGTATACTTTAACATAAGGAACACTCTCCCGAAGTCTGGCACATTCCTCCTGGGACACTGTATATCTTCTAATAATGTTAGACACCCTGTTACGAAGACCTGCACTCCACTTCACTACATTTCACCCAACTACACTTCACTACCCTCTGATTTGTCTTAACCCCATTTAAATTTCCTACCACTCCATTTCACCTCACATCACTACACTTTGCCTCACTTCACTTCACTGCACTTTTAGATGATTTTCGCCACACTTCTGTTCCTTTCATTTCACCCCGTTTACATTTGCTGAGTGTTCCAGTATTCCAGAGGATATTTATTTTTCACTTGGACTTTGATGCTAATTTGTGTTTACACTGAAAGTTCTTGACATATCCGTGGGTCATTTCAGAAGTTTTGTGTGTCGTGGCAGCACCATGCATTGCTTCATATCACTGAACTCAAAATCATATTTGTGGTGCTAGTGGCACTGTTGCTGCAGTCACAAAGGTGCACTGTCTTTGTGATTTGCTCTTTAGCTGTGGATCCGGATAGACTACAAGGAAGTTCCTCACAGATGGAAATGAGAACATTAATAAAATTTCATGTTTCTTTGGGTAAAAGTACTCTAGAATGTTACGAATCGTTTCAGGAACGCTTAGGGCCTCATGCTTCTTCATATGAAACTGTTCACTGATGGATCAATGCCATTACGCGTGGCTGGGAAGAGACAGACTATGCCCATCGTGGTGGAGCCGCAACATCGGCGATGGGTGTACACCACACACATCAAATGAAATCTGTCCTTGAACATAAATACAGTATTTCATGCATGGCAGTTGCTGCAGAAGTCGGAATTTCTACAGCAAGTTTTTTCTATATCCTCACCGGCAGTTTGGGGAGAAGAAAAGTTTGCGCAAGGTGGATTCCACATGTGCTCGATGATAACCAAACAGCCATGTGTGTTCTTGCCGCCACCCATCTGCATTGGTGAAGAAATTAAGGCAGTGCCTTCCTTGATCGCATTTTAACAGTTGACGAGTCATGGGTGCAGTCATTTGACCCTCGTATGAAACATCAGAATGATGAATGGCTTGCCCAAACGTCACCGAGAATGAAAAGTACATGGAGCAATTGGGGTGCTTTGGCAGTCATGCACGTCATGTTTTTCAGCTGAAATGGACTTGTGCACTACCGTCTCTTGCCAATTGGTACAACAGTCAGGGGCCAGTTTTACTGTGAGGCTGGCTGTGCACTGTAAACAACCAGAAGTGCTTGTGCATGGTGCCATTTTGCTCCAGGACAGTGCAACACCTCATCATCGTCACAATGTGGAAAATCTAGCGCATTGTTGGGGCTGGGAGGTGGTGGCATAACCTTCCTACTGTCTAGATCTCATCCCATATGATTACTGGTTGTTTGCATGTGTGAAAGAACATCTTTGGGGTAAACAATTTGAATCAAGCAACAATACCATCACTGTTGTCGCTGCCTCTTCACATCATCTGAGCACAGATGACTATAGAGCTGCAATTGATGGTTTACCACATAGATGGGAAAAGTGTGTGGACAGTGCTGGTGATTACATTGAGTGGAGGACATATGTTTAAACATTCAGGAATGTCAGTGGTGTTGTTATCTTGTATTTTATTATTACAATAAAATCATTCACAAAACTTCTGGCATGATTTATATAACTGGATGTACTGATATTAACAGATGCAGTTCATAAGCTATAAAATACATTAAGTTTTCCAAGTGCCTGAGGTGAAATGTATAAATGGTCAAGACATCAGACTAAAATGGAAGCCATTTAAGTTCATGTATTATGCATTTCTGTTGTTTTTAAATTTTTTAATGTCACGTGTGTGAAATGGAATCTGTGTTTTTGCATGCCTGAGCAGTGTGGTGATGGATTCTTGCTCATTGAAACTTACAAATTCATATTCCTGGGTATTAGATACTGTGTTATTTGAGCACCAAACTTTTAGGTAGTAAACATCATACATACTGTTTTTGTTATGTGTGCTTAAAATTTTATATGTGAACAAGTTATTAATGATGTGTCATCTGTCTGTTTTATTTTAGCTCTCTGTCGCCAGTACAAAACCAGCCCACTTTCATAGTATGGAACAGGAGGAACCTGATGAATGTATGTCTGTGAGTGGGTTCTCAAAAGAGACAAGCCATGAATGTACTACAAGCAGTACTGCACATTGTGATGACATGTATGCTAAGGTACAATCCTGTACAGGAACTGTGAAGTTGGATCTGTCACCCACTGAGAGAACTATGCATTATGGATCTGATGTTTCTCCCAGAACCACAAAAGCGTCATTGTGTACTGTTATAAGTGAAACTGGTAAAGATATTAGTGCTTTGTGTGATAATACAGAGATAGCTTCATGTTCTTTGAGTGGTTTATTGTTGGAGAGCAATGAAAGAGTTTCCAGTGCAGTGTGTGTGATTGAATCTAAAGATGACGTCAGTTCTGTGACTGAAAGGGAGTATAATTTGAGTGATCCGGTTGATCCTGAAAACTGTACAGAAATGACCAAGATGACATTTGAAGCCACTCACAGGCCTGACCATGCACATTCTGCTGGTGCAGCTGCCGTTGAATACAAGTTAAACACTAGTCAAGAGAAATTGCCCAAACTGCAAAGGAAGGATGCAGATGAACCTGACACTCTACTAATGGATGTAAAAAAAGAAAAAGACAGTGAAAGTGTAGGGAGTCCTGGTACACCGCTCTTGGATGAGCAGCCTTATTCTCCCAGTTTAAATGTGCCTGATACCCGAAGAAAAGATATATCCAAAAAAGGAGAAACTGAAGCAAAAAATGAATTTGATGACAGTGTTCAAGCTGCAAGAAATGTGGATACACAATTTCCACACCCCTTATCTGAGATGGCTGTGACTTGTAGCAGTATTTCAAATCATCCCACCCCACCTGTGGTCACAAAGGATGATATACATTCAGAGACGCAAGATATTCTTATAGACTGTAAGAAGACAAGTGGAACTACTTTTAGTGGTATTATAAATTCTTCATCTTTGACTGTACCAGATTGCAGCATAGAAACAGGTATAGCCAAATGTGAACCCTTGGAGAATAAGGTACAGGAAAGTGGGGACAGCTTTCTGTGTTCAGGTTCTGGGATTAATTCTCAAAATACTGATTTTGTGATTACGTCCCAAACTACAGAGTTAAGTTCTCAAAGAACTTCGGCTTTGCATCCAGTCGTGAAGGAATGCACTCCGTCTTCACAGGATATTGTTACAGTAACTGCAAAGGAAGATGAAATGGTGGGTACTGCACTGTCCAGTGCAGAATTCACTAACGATAAGAGAAATTTGAATGATGTTGATTCTCTGAAACAGACAAATTGTGAAATGAAGTGTAGAGATGCTGAGAACTGTAAAGACTCGGAATCTTCGAGTAAGAATGTGCACAGAAGACATAGCAGTAGTAGCAATAGTAGTAGTAGTAGGAGGAGGAGGAGTGAGTCAGGACACAGTTCTAGTAAGGTTAAGTCTGATCACAGAGAGAAGCTTGAAAGTAATTCAGCAGATTCCAGTTCCCGGGATAGGAGAAATTCAGATACAAAGGAGGCCTGTCGAAAAGAGAGGTCACATAGCTCATCATCATCATCGGACAGGAAGCATCATTGCTCAAGATGTTACAAACGCTCAAAAATCAAACGAGCAAGTATTGGAGTTCAGTGCCGGCGGGACAAAACCATTGACAAATACGTGAAACATGGCTATCCAGATTCAAGTTCGCGTGGCGGCGTGTTGAAGATTGACTACCAAACAAAACATTTCTCCCTTCCCAGACCACTACCATATACCCAACCTTGTCTTGAGCAGCTGAAGTATGGAAGGTTTATTCGGATAGAGACTTACGCCAATGGTGGGGCCACTGTTGTCCACATGTATCAAGATGAAATTGATTGTTTGAACAAAGAAGAGATGGAAGAACTAGCACAAGAATATTTTAAGGTACGTGTTCAGTACACTGCTTATTTGTTCTGTAACTGTTCTGCTTAGTTTGTACTTTTCACTCTTTTACAAATCACAATAACAGAGTTATATACTGATTCTATATGCTTATGTACTTTCTGTCTTCATTTTTACATTACTTGATGGAATTCAACATGTTAACTGGGTCTGTGGTAGCAAAATTCAAAGACTACCTCTGCTACCATTGTCTGTCACTGGACATGTTCTTGTAACAGTCCTATCCAACCCTGAAATTCTTATACTGTGTATGCCGGCGCCATTCATGAACTTCATTGTTCTGTTCCCCGAGATTTAAGGGTTTGACATTTACAGTGGCAGTTCTGTATAAATTCACTGTTGCTCATGTTACCACCCTTGTTATCTCAGGTGCCATACTTTTTTGTGTTAAAAGAAAGGTACTGGTACTCGCTCCTTGAGACCAATTGAAGTTGAAAATGCTTCTTGTCTTCATATATAAAAAAAAAAGATTTGTTGATCTTGAATCATTGTCAGTGAAGGTGCTGGTAGGCTGTACGGGTGTATGCTATCAGAAAAAGGCACTGCTTATGCTGATCCAATCATAGCATCCTTGATTTTGAACTCATATTTTTCACACAGAAGTTGGTGAAGATAACACTTTCTCAAATGTGACAATGTACATTGATTATAGGGGGGCTAATAATATATATATGTGTCTTGAGAGTTCTTCATATGTAATATTTTTTTTCACTCAGTTAACACTTTTGTGTGTGCATATGTTACTGAGCACATTGTTTTAAAATATGTGTAATTTACATTATTCCGTGTCAGTTGCATTCTGATGTTCAGCCACTGGATGATGGTTGCTTGACTGTAACTTAAGTGCCACATTTCATACGCATGTAGAATATCTTGTATAAGATATAACTACTTTCTTCATTATATAGCAGTTGAGCTCATTGTAATTCTCAAGACAGAATAAACGAAGGATGCTTCATTAAAAGAAACTTTCTGAACATATCCAAAAGCATAGTAATTAACTTTCAGAGTAGAACTGTTGGCTGTGCTGCATTTACCTTAGTAAACATCAAAGAAATGACTGTATATGCAAATTATTAATAGCTGTCACAGATATGGCAAGTACTACATTTATGTGTATGTATACATTCAGTAATTCCAGTCCTTTTGCTGTTTTAATTTGCATGAGTAAATGTTGAATTTCTTAATTATGAGATTTATTCCTTTGAAAATATACTTACTGTCCTGACCCTGACAAAGATAGCACCTATATTTGAGGCGAAGAACAGGTCCTTTGCTGTCATAGCAATGAGGCTACACCCTGGCTGGCCAGGGGTTTTAAGTTCTGGTAGAAACAAGAAATTTTTCTCATCTCTGTAATATCCAGACCGGCTCGTAGGGCCCACCCTGCCGTGTACTGTGTTTTTTTCCTGTTGTAAATCGGCTGGGGTGTGATGTTGACCACTCGCCTCCATCTTGCACTGGGGTTAATAATGAGTGGAGTTGTACCTATACTCCCCCTGCATACTGTCAGTGTGTGGACAGGAAAAGCTTTGCCTGTACCAGATTTGTACAGAAGTACTGTTGATATACTTGCACCTCACCATGCAGTTTGCACCCCTGTACAATGCTTTCACTGGTGCTTATTTCATTCCACATATCAGCAGATTCCCATATACCATTTTTTCTTTTGCACTACAGGTGGTGTTTGGTGAAGATGAGAAAGGGTTTGCTCATCATGTAATGGGGATAGTTCATGATGCAGCATCTTATCTCCCAGACCTGCTGGAACATATGGCAGAGAATTACCCCTCACTAACTGTCAAGAATGGTGTACTAGGACGTAACTCTGACATTGAAACAACTACCATGAAGCAGTATAGAGACCAGGTAATCCATTTGGTTTACATTGAAATGGGGAAGAAATTTGGCTACAGTTAAGTGATAGCTAAGAAGCTGGTATGTTGATTAATATATTTGCTGCTTTCTGATTAAAGCATATAAATCAGATATACTTAGACATCAAATATAATATTCTTCAGTTGAAACATGACATTCATTTATTTTGTTTTTGTCCACCCCTGAACCTATTGTTTAGAATTTTTCCGCTGTCCTGTAATTGTTCTTTTACACACCCGTGTTGATGCAGGAAATTTTTGTAGCACTCCAGGCAAGTTTTCTCATGACATATTTTGAAAGAGCATTGCAAATAAGCACTCCTTTGTTTAACAGAATACACTTCTCTCTCTCTCTCACAGACACACACACACACACACACACACACACTATCACCCAGCACTGGTAGGACAGTCGCCAGGTAGTGTGATTTCCTTAAGCAAGCCCTCATTGTATTTTGTTACACGTATTAAAATACCTCTCAGTATATTGTTTCATTACCAATTCATGAATTCAAATCACTGACATTGCCAAAAATAATACTGCACTCCACTCCCTGTGGAATTGCCTAGGTTTGCCAGAAAACAGGTTACAGGATATGAACTATTTTAATGTTAACAGTTATAAGGAAACAAAAAATAGAAAGCTTTACTATAGCTTAGATACAGGGTGTTTCATAATGTACTCTGGGATTACAAAAATTTATTATAGGAAAACCGTAGGACACATATTTACAAAACCTGTACAGATAGAAGGAACAGCTCAAAAATTTTTTTCCCAGTAAGTTGTTTTTCATCGTAGTTCACATTTCTGCTGCTAGGTGATGCGAGTGTATGTAGTGAGAAAATGGCCGCTACGGGGGAGAAGTCGTTTTGCATGTTGGAATATCAAACGAGTAAGTCTGGTTACTGTGCAATGTGCATTTCGTGCAAAGTACTCAAATGACCCGCCTACAGACAAGACCATTCATACGTGGTATAAACAATTTACTGAAACTGGGTGTCTATGGAAGCAGAAATCAAGTGGCCGCACATTATCCACTGAAGATGACGAACGGATTCAGGCCAGTTTTTTGCATAGTCCAAAGAAATCAACAATAACTGCAGATAAAGGAGCTATCAATGTCAAAAACAACAGTGTGGAGGGTTCTGCATAAGTATTTGGCGTTTAAACCACACCGCATTCAAATGGTACAACAATTGTCGGATGAAGATCACCGGTGCCGGCTTGATTTCTGTTTACAGTTACAAGGCTTAATGAGTTCCGATGATCATTTCCTGGAAAAGGTGCAGTTCATTGATGAAGCGACATTCCATGTCAGCAGTGCCATAAATCGGCGCAATGTCAGAATATGGGGATCTGAAAACCCACATGCCTATGTGGAGTATCAACATGACTCTCCTAAAGTCCATGTGTTTTGTGCAATCTCCAGTCAAAAAGTGTACAGTCCATTCTTCTTTGTTGAAGAAACCATTACTGGCATGACATATCTATACATGTTGCAACTGTGGCTAATGCCACAGTTACAAAACATACCAACATTCATATTTCAGCAAGACGGAAGTCCCGCCCACTTCCACTGTGAGGTTCATCAGTACCTGAGCACAGTGTTATCAGGACGTTGGGTAGGGCGTGCGTCTGGAAATGACCGACCACTGATGCTATGGCCCCCGAGGTCCCCTAACATTATGTCCTGTGATTTTTTTGTTTGGGGATATGTCAAAGACCGGGTATTCATCCCACCATTGCCACGTGACCTCACTGACCTAAAGGCATGGATCATTGCAGCAGTGAAGAATATCTATGCGCTGATGTAGATGCTTGTGTGGCAAGAACTTGAATATCATATTGATGTCACCTGTGGAGCACACATTGAACATCTCTAGTTGTCAAAAAAAACTTGTTTAGTTTTCCTGTGATTGTGAACAATCCCATTAAGGTAGGTCCTTTGGTTTTCTTGTTATAAATGTTTGTCATCACAGAGAACATTATGAAACATCCTGTATATGGCATCCTTGTTTACTTGCATATACCAGGTGTTGTTGCAGAATTCCATCAGCTGGGTGTCCTTTTTATATGGTATATTTCATGGACTTATTCTCTTATTTCACAGACCATTTAAATATGAGTGTTCTGATGTTAGGGTAATGAAAAGGTATGGGTACTTTACCTTGGTGTCCAGACAAGTAGTGTGATGTAGTATGTGACGTGTTTAGCCTTGTACACTAACTTCAGGAAGAAACTGGCATGTTTCTGTTCAGGTGTGCAAACATTACGCTAATGGAACTGTTCGATATGGACCTCTCCACCAGATTAGCCTCGTTGGAACCGTTCATGAGGAAGTTGGTGGCTTCTTTCCAGACTTATTAGCGAGACTTGAAGAAAATCCTTTCCTGCGGATGGTAAGACATTTATGCATGCATTTCTTTTTCATTTCATCTGAAACATCCTAGCAACAAGGTAGAGATACTATGAAGTTATAGCTGTTATGTTATGATCAGGGTATTCATAAAAATGCAAAAAATATTGATAAATGAGTAAGTTGGTTAAAATTGCAGTTTACAGTTGAGGTGTTTTTAAGATTCGTATTGTGGTGTGGGTTTTGACACCTTGGAACCTTGTAGGTAGGTACTGGGTTATGGTACTATTTATTCAGGTACTGGGGTTATGACATTGTGTTTATGGTTATTATGACGTATGAATCACGGTATCTGTGAGATTGAGCATTGATTTGAAACATAGTAGGCTAAAGTAAAAGGTAAGGAGGTAAAGTTGTGTGTGGGGAGAGTAGATCTGTAGTTGCACTTTTCCATAACTTGGCAGTGGGTGGAGGTGAATAGTCAGCTTCACACCTCAGTCACTTTACCGTTGGGGATAGGACCCCTGCTGCCCATCGAATTGGAGACTGAGTGGGCCTCCGAATTGGTTTGTATGTTTTGGAAAATATAAATATCTCCTGCCCCTTGCCAGGAATCAAACCCTGAGTCATGCCGCCCATAGCCTTGTCACCAAATTGATTAAATTATACTGGCTCCTGCTGGACTAAAGTACCTAATGAAAGCTTGCTCAGGTGTGTGATGGTTGCTTGTTGATTGACGTGAGGAACGATGTGTGGAATAACTGTTGTGGCACATTTGCTCCTCTATAAATCTGGTGCTCCAGATTCTATGTGGTTTTTTTCCACTTCCTGGCAAAAGTGCTACAGTTGAGAACGAGAGGGATCACTCCATGTGCAGCTTAGGATGTGAGTGTGGTGACGTACAGAAATGTGCATCAAAATTTTTTTATCTCAAAGAACAGTGATACAGTCTAACAATTTCCATAAAATTCTCCAGTATCAGATTTCATTAAAATCCATTCAGAGGGTCTCAAGTTTTTACATACATAGAGGTGGACATTGTGCTGATGTGATTGCACCTGAAAACGGAGTGGCAATGGTAATAGTAGTATAGCAGTGGAATTTCTTCCTGCTTCCTGTAGGAAATTCCTTTGAAAATGAGGTGGTCTTGTATAGTGATGTATTTACTGTCATCGGATTATGTGGGATGGAATAGGGAAAAAATCATTGTTCATGTGTTCGGAGGAAGATTTTGTAGCGAAGGGGTCGAAACTTTTGTCAGCCATTATGATAAAATTTTGTTGTGGTTTGGGTTATTTTAAGTGTTTTGTGACTTACGTTCAGCAAGGGTCCTTCAGTTTTCAAGTGGTAAATGTGTACTAAGGGAAGACTGTTAGTGCCACATGAGAGATATCCATAAAAGTATGTTTTGGTAGCTAGCATGTACTGTTGTGCTAGCTACCAATATGTACACCTGCCCTTCTCCTGATATGAACATTTGTGATACTATAACGGTGTGTTATCCACATTATATGGATGAATTCTGCACATCTTCTCTGAACCCTATCTACAATATTTAAGGACTAAAAATCTTTATCTGTTTGATATTTCATCTTTGTTTTATATATACTTGTTTGATGTAAAACTCACAGAGGATGATTTGAAGAAGATCAAAACATGCTGGAGTCTTGGTGAATAGTATGTGAAAGTGTATTTTAATACCTATATATTTGTTGGTGTTAACTAGTAATTAGTTCATTAATGCATGGAAATGATTACTATTAAGGTAACATAATTTACTTTTTATGGTTACCTGTATGTGTAATGGAGACTGCACTCACCTTAATAAGAAGTTGCAGTTACGAAAGGTTTATATTACTGCATTTTCACAGACAATGCCTTGGGGACCACTGTCAGTTGTGCAAATGGAAACACCTCAGGAATCAAATGATGGTCCTATCTTATGGATTCGTCCTGGTGAGCAACTAGTCCCAACTGCAGAAATGGCAAAATCACCAGCAAAAAGAAGACGGTAAAGTATATTTGTAATTTTGTGTGTATATGTCTTTGTGTGAGGTGTTCACTAAATTCACATTTGCCTGGCAGTGTTGACAAGCCATTTTTGCTATTGATTGTATGCTTTATTTACTGTAAGGTAAGAAGTTAACTGTCTTATATAAAGTAGAGTAACATGAGAAGGCATAATGGAGGTGTCAGAGTTTGTGTATGACAAAGCAGGCATGTGCTCCCTGTGACTTACAGATTGCATGACATTTCTGTTCTCATGTACACAGTTGTACAAACTATTACTGAATCATTACACTGTGTTCCCTGGCCATAAACATCATAGAAATGTGGTTACACTTAACCAACGTTTAAAGCAACATACATTTTCTCTAATATAAGAAAACACCCTCTTTCCGCCCATCATTGAATTCCTAGGAAAAGATATTTATTTAAATATTAGAATGACTAAGTTTACACTTTACTTGGGATCTTAATTCTGGACTGAGATTAACACAGTAAGGTTCATATATTGGTGTCAACATAATGTGTCGTTAAAACGAAGGAAAATTCAGTGGAGTTTGTCCCCCACCCCCTCCCCAGCTTGAATAATTTGTACCCAACCCTTGTCCAGCAAGGAACTTAGGATATTGCTAGGGTTGAATATGCTGAAATAGGTGGTTTACTACATACTGCAGTGCCATGTCTTTAACAACAGTGACAGTCAGGAGAAGAGGGAAAAATGTACAAGGGTAAAATCACTTACAATATCCTTAGGCCTTGTAATTTACACCCTTCATGCATTTTTAATGTATTTTTAATGTAAAAAAGTAATATTTCCTAAATACAGAGTCTAGTTTCTGTGTACTTTCGTAGTCTTTTATCATGGCCTGATGATGACCCGAGTTGAGGGTCAAAACTAGTTGCCACGTAATAAAATTGTTCGCAAAGTGTGTGTTGGTTGCGACTGAAAGTGTTGATAGGTACTGTACATGTGTTCAATCTAGTCACTGTCTTCTTCTCATTGCATTTGTGAATGCCAGTACCTACTCCCTTGGCAACGTTTGTAATTACAGAATAACTTATTTCTTAGGAGTCCTTCCCAAATGATTCTTAAGAGGTATTTCAGATTTATGTATGCTGATTTTCAGAACTGGGATTAATGAGTTGCGCAACCTGCAGTATCTTCCAAGACTTTCTGAAGCCCGTGAATATATGTTTGAAGACAGGACTAAGGCACATGCTGATCATGTTGGACATGGGCTCGATAGAATGACCACAGCTGCTGTAGGTGAGTGTGAAACTCGCATGAAATAACTATGTTCTGTTTTTCCATTTCCAAGAAAAATTACGTTTTCTTACTCTGATATGTTCTCGTAGTGAACCGTTGTTGTGGTTGCATATATATTTGTGCAGTGTACCTTCACCTTTTTGTAAGTAGATATTTTAAGTATGTAGGGAAATAAGTGCAAGATATTTATGGGTTCACACTTGAATATTACAAACCTCTTGGAATGCAGTCGGGGGAAACCTTTGGTAAGCATGGGTGTGAATGCAAGAAAAGAAGTATTTGTGTTTGAAACACCGCTGTTAGGCAGGCATGGAATGTGGTGGAGCGTGATGTAGTGTATTTTGGTTAGTGCTGAGAAGCTCACAGAAATGCACTGCATAAAACTTTAAAGAAAATGAGAGCTTGATCAAGTATGTGATGGCGCTTCCGTTTCGCAGTTTTAAGACATCAAAGTGACTGGAATATTTTGTTTGCAGTAAGGAAATGGATCTTATGTACATGCATGGAACATGACCCACATCTGTGTATGCTGTAGGAAGGTTTTTTTTTTTTTCTGTTGTAGACTAGTTTAGATTGGAGACTACCATTTCCCCAGTAAATAAAGTATTCTGGTGTTTTTAAAATATTCTGATTACAGTGTTATGAGTGCAACTCCAGTGGGTGTGTAATCATATTAGTTTGCTGCTGAAACACAGGTTCTAATTTTCATGGGCCTTTGATGATAACCTTTTCCAAGATCTCCACTCTTCTGCTTGCTGGAATTAGGGGATGGACTACCCTTGCACACAGTCCCCTCGGCCTTTCTGAGTTTGGGTGCTACCAGCAGCAAAAAATGTGAAACAATAAGCCCAGTTGTCAAACTGAGTGTGAGTGCATGGGAATGGAATAAGTTCTTGTCATCACAGGATCCTTGGGAAATTTGTTACAAAGAACTTGGCAAATAGTTAACTTTTTATCTCCTAGTTGTATATGTTAGAGAGTGAACATCTTGTTGATTCACTAAATTGTCAGTGCATACGTGATAGTGGTGTTTATATCACACATTGGTCTCAGTTTTTCAGCTGTTTGTTTTTATGTGAAGTAAATACAATAACCTAATTTTTTTGTGGAAAAATTTGTGATAAATCCTTAGTCACACTCAGTATGGTTAATGGACTACAGTATGCCATATGTAAAAAGTTGTTGTACCAGTATTATACTCGTGTTTGAGGAAAACAGTACGACCTAATTTCTTTTCAACCAGTCACCAGCTTAAGGTGTGTGATGTGTTTATTTTAGGCATATTAAAAGCTGTGCATGGTGCTCAGTCCAGTGATCACAATCGTGTCACCAAGGATGTGGTAGCATTCTATGCTGGAGATTTCCCAGATCTTGTTGAGAAACTGCAGTTGGATCTTCATGAACCTCCAATATCACAGGTAGTCTTTCAGCATGTTATGATAAAAATGTATGTTTCAGTTGAAAATGCAGTAATGTGCCGCTATTCTCTTATTGAAAAAATTAGTTCTTTTTGTCTCTGATGAAGCACATCATCATTTTAATGACTCAGTATGAGCTTTTTTGCTGAGTTGAGTGGGGCAACTGAGAAGTTGACATCTGGCTGTTGTGTGTAGCTTCCCAATGGCAGCACATGTTTTAGACCGTCTATTTGTTTATGTTCTTGTGGTAGAAACTGAATGTTGGTTTCTGTTTTAGATCCCCTTATGCAATGGCATGACAGTTTTTACGTGTTAAAGCTCAGTAATATTATTGTAACTTTCCATGAAATTGTGTTGATTTGATGGTATTTTTAGAGGTGCATTCACAAAACTCACCATTACATTAATTGTTATTACCAGCACTTAATGGTCTTATATTTTTTCTTTGGTTTTTGTCCATTCGAAAAAATTTTAGCTACTCGGTAAAGTGCCATGCAGAGATGAAAACCCAATCTCATGCCTTATGTTGTAGCAGGTATAGACTCTTAACATGCCCAGAGATCCAAATAGAGTCTGGTTTTATTCCTTTAAGTAAATTAACTTGTTCTGCTTCCATCTTGGTCAAAGACACCCCATTGTGTTTCGTGATTATTACTATAATGATACAAATAAGTAGTTTTAATGGAAGCATTTTATTATGAAAATAATAACAACTTTGTTTTGGTATAACTGCAACATGTTTCAACCTGATTGCATCATAATCAGCCTTGTAAAATGTATACAAGGGGGTTAATTGTATTTTTGCAATTATCATGCTGTGTGTAGACATCTCATCCTCAAAACTTTATTGCATTATTATTTGTAACAAAATTTAGAGGATGTGAACTTAATTGTAATAAAATAGTGACAATGAGATCTCTGTCTACAGGATTATAAGCATAGTGATTGATATAGCTTCCTGTTATACAGTTGACAAATGTGATGATGACCCTATCAGGTTGAAATGTGGCATTTTTATGGAAAGAAAAGTTACTGTTTTTGTCTGAAAATAGTTGTTACACTGCGTTATATACTGTATTTTATTACTGTGCTGCATTGTTAGCAACATAAGGGAAATGTATATTATAGCAAAAAGTATTGTAATAAAAGCAACAAGTAAACCCACCACATAGGAGATAAATATTTTACCTCTTTCTCTGTAAAGGGCACAAAAGTGGATGGTATTTGTTTGCCAGTATGTTTCATTTTTTTGTTATACTGGCATCAGATCTGAAGAGGCTTAATTTATGGGTTGGAGTGCAATCTTTAAGTGAAACTGATGTAATGGGAAGGTATTGTGACTAATAGAAATATGTTGTTTTAGTGTGTGCAGTGGCTGGAGGATGCAAAATTAAATCAGCTACGCCGGGAGGGCATTCGATATGCACGTATCCAGCTGTGTGATAACGATATCTATTTCTTACCACGTAACATTATACATCAGTTTCGCACTGTTTCTGCAGTAACCAGTATTGGTAAGTATTGGTTTTAATATATTATGCTTGAAGTAACAGATTTTTTGTTAAACTTTCATGATTGTTTTTTCAGTATAAAAAATCAGTTATCGATATTCACTGAACAGTCATCCATACAGGTCATGCAAGCTTAAAGAACTCTTCTTGATGGTATATTGTGGTAAGCATAACTAGTGTTTTGGATGTTGCCCATTGCCTCGAGTTTTTTGTACTGAGATGTTTATGCAGCAGGGTCTATTTTTGTTGCCCTGTGATGAAGGTGGAGAAGGATGCTGTTCATGTGAACATATTTGAAAGCACTAGTCTCTATCACTGGTAATGTAAAGATTCTGTGAGCCAAGTCCAAGGCCTGCAATTCCTTGAGCTTATCCTCCTGCTCATACTGGATCCATGCATGAGGGGTTTGTGTTTGAAATGAGGTTTTTAGGTTACATGTGATGGCAGATCATGTAGGTGCTTGTGGCAGATCATGTTGCTGCCAGACACACCACTCTCCAGAGTAGCAGTCTGCCTCTCCCTTAATGGTCATTTGAACCACCTTCTTTCTGCCTGTCTTGACCAAATGGTGACAGTATTAGAAAGATGCCTCATGTAGGAAGCTTTGGGAGATGAAGCCAATGATGTACCCATAGAGGAGGTTTTGTGGTATCAAGGCTGTTGAAGGGAGATTGTGGTACTTCCAGTGCAAATCTGACAGCAGGATTTGCAATATCCAGGAACATCGCATTTCAGTTGGCTGTTTAGTCAAATGAAAATTGTTTGGCTTGTCAAGAATATTGAATTAAATACTGTGATTTTGGTGATATCTAGGTGAGATGTTTATTTTATGTATGAGCCACTAAGACATAACATGTTATTTTACTTTTATTTCTCCTTTATTTATTTTTGAATTACAAATTTAAACCCATGAAGGAAATATATGTGGCTTTAAGTGGCAGGTTGGCATGAATAACCTCAGCAAGTGATGTGGTTGTAAACACTACTTCAGGCATTACTGCTACCACCACACTGGATCCTGCTGCCTCCATCTGCCAGGCACATATATCATATCCTAGTAGACAGAACTGTTGAACCTGATGTCATTGATGACATACCTGTTCAATTCTGGGCTTCTTTTTACCACACTTATTTATGTTTGATTTTATGTTACTTATTGTTCCTCTGCGCCTTCAAACAGATGTAAGGATAACACCATGAAATAGGCCATGGCCACAGTCAAGTCATTCATATTTGTTATTTCTCTTATTTTGTGGCTTTGGATAAAATATTAAAAACCTAGGAACTAATGAGTGACCTTTTATCATATCTACAAAGATCGAATTAATTTTCTGAGTTTCTAAAGTTGATAGGTGCTGCAATTAGAGTGTGGGAAATATGCATCTACATCCATATTACAAAGTTTGAGAAACACTAATAATTTTTCACCTACTACAGTCATTAATGCCTCAGTAACTTTTGTCTTAAAATGGTGCATTACAATAGACAGCAGTGTTCTTGAATGTGAGAGACACTGTATTGTTTGGCGCACTGATAATGAAGGCAGCAAGATCCTCTGAGACTTATTGCACTTCCCGTAGACTACATGGCCTCACATCCCAAATGACAGCAGTGCTCATAATCACTGCCATGATAACCTCATGTCTCACAGTGTTAATAATAATTCTTTATTTATTTTACACATCCACAGCATGGCATGTTCGCCTGAAGCAGTACTACCCTGACACAGAGAGCTCAGCCGATCAACAGCAACATTCGCGAATAGTTACTGCTCAGCATCACTATAAAGAAAAGAGAAACCTGGAGAAAGCATGTGAAACCCCTAAGAAAGATGTGAAAGATGAAAACCAAAGATGTGACAAACCTAAAAGGGATGAGAGAAAGGAGAAAGATAAAGACAAAAAGAGGCTTGAAGACAGGAGAGATGAAGACAAATATAAGAAAGAACACAAGGAGGGAGATCACAGCAAGGGAGAAAGCAAGTCTAAAAAACGTGAACTGGATGAGACTGATGGTGAAGGAAGGGAAAAGAAACGTGTTAGGATTCTAGAAGGCAAATTAAATTCCAGGGAAGTGGAAATGGATCACAAGAAGTATGAAGAGAATGCTTGTAAAAGGAAAGAGAAAGATGACATGGGAAAAAAGAAAGATCCAAAGATGAAATCTGAATTTGAAGAAGAAAAGAGAAAAGAGGAGGGTGCAGAGAAAACAGATGTAAGTGAAGTGGAACTCAAGAACATAGACAGTTTAGGTAAAAAGACTGAAGAAATGAGGGTTAAAGTGGAAAGTGAGGTGCAAGAACATAAACTGAAATCAAGAAGCAAAGATGAGAAGAGAGTAAAAATTCTGAGTTGTGAAGCAGAACACAAAGAAAAAATGAAAGACCATCCTGACGGTAGTGACAAACACAAGAAGGAGCATAAGCGTGATAGAGAAAAGCGTCATGAAAAGACACCAAGGAAAGATAACGAATGTAGTCCAAATATAAAGAAAGTTACCTCAGCCACCAAGAGAAAGGATGGTAATAGCTCTGACGATATCAGATTTTGTAGCACAACGTTAAGACAGGGCATAAGTCAAGTTGAAAGCTCTGCTGTTTTATCATTTTCTTCATCTTCTGTGGATGAGAGTAGAAATTACGATGGATCTGGTGACTCAGTATGTAGTGCACTTAAGAAGGAAAGTGCTGTATGTGATCTCAGCCAAAGACTGTCTGTATCATCATGTACCAAGAAAGAAGTTTGTCTTGAAGGAACTAAACAAGCAAGTGTATTGCCAGCTAAAAAAGATTGCACGGTTATGGTAAAAAATGAACCTGGACTGAAACCTGATACCTCCAAATGTCATTCACCATCTGAAACACACACTTCTGTCAACTTACTAGATCAAATTATTGCAAGTATGGACACTTCCACTGCTAAAGTGAGGGAGGACCGTGATGATTTGGGATAAATGTAACTTGCCCCTGACACTTGCCTTTTGCACTCACAAAACTGTGTACATACAAGTTGCACTTGAGGAACTGAATGCCATTTGCAGATTTAGTACCTTAACATATAAGACAACATTGTCAGTCAAAAAATCTATTGAAAGATTAGGTTAGTCATATATTACAAGAAAGTGCACAGTACTTTGTGTGTGTGTGTATATATACATACATATACACATATATATGTGTATATGTGTGTGTGTATGTGTATATATATATATATATACACACACACACACACACACACAGACATACACATATGTAGACAATTGTACATTGTATAATTTTTATAACATTCTTTGTGTACAATGGTGTGTGCCTCGGGGGTAAGTTTTTGCAGATGAAGTGATGCTGTAAGATACAGTGTTAGAATTGAGTTTGTTAAAGCCACTATTTGAGAAGTGCTGTTTCATTGTGTGATAAGGCATGTTTAAAATGGTGCAAAAGGGCAGCAATATTATGTGTATGTTGTGGACAAAAGGAAGTATGAATTGCATTCCAATGATAGGCTGGTGCTAAGGAGCAGTGTGTGTGTGTGTGTGTGTTCTAACAGGGGTGCCTTTTTGGTACCGCAACTTCGCATATAAAAATACATTTTTTTTTAAATTTTATCAGAGTGGAGGTTCGCAGTGCTGTCTTTTTGCATATGGGTGATAGTTTGAATGAATGTGAAAATAGGAAAATATGTTTGAAGTTCAAGGTATATTAATAAGAGGGAAATAATATCGGGACAGTTACAGATTTTATACTGTCAGGGCTTTCTTTGCATACTCCTTTCCCATCATGGTATGGTTTTACCATTTACAAGCAGGTAATATCTGTAAAGAGCAGACTTGGTGTGTAAGAACTAATCACATAACTCATTTACACTCTTTTTTTCCTGTTTAATTTTTTAAATGCAGGGATAGGGCTGATAGATTTGCAGTTACGTATGGGGAATTGCTCTGTGATTATGACCAGGAATACTGAATATATATTTTAAAATTGTGCATCCCATTGTGTTGGACTCTGACATAAGGAAGAAACAGGTAACAATCAAACACAACTGTATGAAGTAATTCATTAAGCTACATTTTTAGACCCCATGGAGTCATCATGAGGCTGGCTTCCACAACATCATAAAGGAAGCATACTAGTTCCATTATGGAAGTAAGATCTCACTTCTCACAGTTATGTTAACAATTCCAGTTAATTCATGCAATTTTCATGATCAAAATGAAGTGACAGGCTATTAAAATCTGTTTAGAAGTGGCAGATGTCAGTGAAGGCTGTGGGTAGTCGATTTGGTATGAAGCTCTTTCCATGGCAGGTACTGTGTGGTGATTACATATTAGGTGCTGTATCATGGTGACAAGGTCTTACGTCACTCAATTGGCAAACGTCCAGTTCACGTCACCAACCTCTACCACTTCTAAGAAGATTTTAATAGTTTGTCACTTACTTTAATCATGAAAATTGAATGTATTAAAGAAAAACTTGAATTGTTAACATAGCTCTAAGAAGTGAGATCTTACTTACATAATACTGCATGTGTACTTTCTGTAGTATGTTCTGGAAGCCAGCATGATGATGACCCCATGGGGTCGAAACATGTAGCTGTTTGAATTATTTGGTAAAGTTGTGTTTGGTGGTCAGCTGTTTATTGCTTATTGAATACTTATGTAGGCCAAGTTGATGGAAACATGAAGAGTATGAAAAATTGAAAGTTAAGTTTTCAGGTGAATTTTTATTTTCTGTTGCCCTAGTAATGCAGGTTGACTGCTATTTATCCTAATTTTTCCATAAATGTCTAGTATTTTATAATTTATATTATTATCATTGAATTGTATGGAGAAATATAATCACACTCTTTGCTGTTTATGAATTTTAGTTACAATGCCATACTTTTCCTTCAAGTGGGAATGTTTTGTCTGCGTGCTTTAGTTTCAGATTTTTGTAGAATGGTGTGGCCTGTTATATCTATTGTGTACAGTTTATATCTAAATCGTTTACATATGTATTATTATAGCGTCTTGGTTGTTTATTCCATTTTAGTAACATTTAATTGAAACACAAATGTATTATAAAAATTACGGCTTACTATAAAACCCTCTAGGCAAAATAATTGACATCAGTTTTCAGTAATCATTCGTAACTATAATTTCAAAGTGCAGAGACAATATGAGGATTTCCTTCTGTACAAAATAATAGAAGTGGTATTTTTCATTGACCATTGTAGTAATGTTTTATATTCTCTGTACTTACAGTGTATGGTGATGTCCAACAAATTTGAGATACATTTGCATATATTTGGAAGTACTGTATTCTTTGTTTTTAGAATGGCCTCTACATTTTCATTGAATTATGGGGTGGTTTAGATGCCAAAATTCCAGGTGTTCATTTACTTTGTTGAGTCTTATTTTGTTTATGGATATATTTTGGCATTTCCATCCTTAAAGATTGCTTTCAGATGTTCAGTTACTGATGGAAGAGCCCATTGGAAATTCCATGTGAAGTCTTATAGATGTGGATGTAGAGGCCATTTGATGAGGAACATCATCTGTCAGAGTTTGTTAAAAGGTGAAAGTATGTACATGCCATCTGATGTTCAGTGCAACCTGTCACACACCAAGAGTACCCACATCCTTAAAAAGTGAATATCATATTCCTTTAATCATAATCTGTCTCTTTAATATACTTGATTCTCTTGGGACCAGGGTGTGGGTTGTTTCACAAGTTTGTTACTGCAGTACATAATAATGAATTGTTACTTAATACCTGAATGTGTGCACAGAAATAACCACTGTTGCTGTATCGCTGCAAGTGCCGTTTATACACCTGAGATCTATGCAACTGATGTAGACATTTTCGTGTATGTATATATGTGCGTACCTACATTTTTGTAAAATTCTGAAGCAGCTTTAGGGACCATTTTTATTTCCAAGACAGTGAGGTGGATTAGAGCACCATTGAAAACACAATTTTTGGCGTGCCTGGCTGCAAGTTTTTTTCTGACTTCATTTGACAGTTGTGTAATTTGTTAGTGAGCACTGATACTTCCCAGTGCTGTGATCCTTTTCTCTCTTACATTGTCCCCTTACAATGTCCTAGAATATTTTCCATGGATGGTTGAAGTAGATACAATGAGTGAATTGGTATTGTCAGCACTTATGTACTAGTAGAGGTAGCACAGTAACAAAACACTGATTTGTAGCGGTGTTCTGTAATGGTATGGATACTTTATATAGCATCTCATCAGTTTTGTGGCAATCCACAAGTTTGCAGCTGGGTAGGGTGTTAATAGGTCAGGAATTACTTAATGGAATCTGAAAGAAACTGTATTTTCAGTCAGAAATGTTTAATCCAAAATTCTACAATAATTATGTTAATGTGTCATATTTATGTAATTTTGTAACCCATTGGTGCACATTACATAGATTGTGGTTGAAATTAGTAGTACACCTGCTTTGCGCTGGGGAGATCTGAGGTTCAAAATTTGGGCCAGGCATCGCTATTCTGAGTTAATGTTTTTTCTCAGTTCCTACATCGAAGTTCTGGAGTAGTTCTCAGGAGCATAACTGTGTCAACATCCTTTCCAATTCATTATCCACTTGTAATCATGTCATTCAAAACTGTGTAATCTGAGCTACTCAAGTACAGATACAATTGTCCCAGTACATCTTACATAGCATGTGGGTGTTTGGGGGTATTGCTCCACTCACTTGTGACCTCATCACTGGTGAAGGTGAGTTGTCATCACGTACTGAATAGGAGGCTGGGTGGTCCTTATTGGTGGTCTGGGCATTTTGTAAAAGAGAAAAATTTTTTACCTGTGTCAGGAATCAATCCATGAATCATTAACATTTTCACTACCACTATGTGTAAGATTCTTGCTGTTTGGTTGAATTCAAAATGCAAACCAGGGTGTAGCCTAGTCCCTGTATCAAATTTTCACTACCCTGGATCCTGAGCTCCTGAGAGTGTCTTTATGTCAACCATACATATATGATACAGTATCCATTTAGGCATTGTGTCATTGTTACGGCATCATGTGCTTTGAATTATGATTACGTCTGTTCATGTATGTGAATATTGCTTCATTTGGGTAATTTCTTTTAAATTGTTTCACTGCAGACATGCAGGAATGAAAGGTCTGATTCATACAACGTCTGCAAGCCGTCAGATTTTCAATCATTTTTATCATAATTTGTAAAAAATTATCATCATCATGCCGAAAATCGTATTCTAACATTGTGTACCTTTTGTTTCAAACAGTTTTTAATATGATAAGAGAGATGGTTTATTAATTCATGCTCTTGAGTGATACAATAACAATAATTGGTTAATGCAATTCAAATTTATATTGGACTGAAACTGTGTGAAATGTGGAAGCACATTCAGAATTCACTGTCTTCGTACTTGCTATCAAAACTGGATAAACAAGATACACAAAACTGTAATACTGCCTTTTATATTCAGGTTGCATTTTTGTACTCACATTAATGGAAAGGAGGAAGGGGGAAGTACCTGGCAGCTGGAGGAGATTGTATAATGAGGAACTTCATAATTTATGTTTTTCAAATGTTACAGGTATGAAATTAAGGAGTGTGCAATGGTGTGGAAAATAAAAGTGCTTATAACATTTTTTAAAGGAAAACAAGAAGGGAGGAGATTATTTGGAGGACCTAGGGGTGGAACATTAAAATGAATCTTAAGGAAGTAGAATAGGAGGGTGTGGTCTGAATTAATTTGGCTCAGAACAGAGATCAGTTGCGGAATTTTGTAAACTGCTGAAGTTGCTGCATTGACTATAGTTGCTGAGATACTCATATTCCGTCTATGACACCATTGTTCGTGTATATACTGGAGTATTTGTTGCCACCACAATATTTGCCACTTATTGTAGTTTGGAAAACTAACTTGTTTTGCCCCACCCTGTTTCATAGTTAATGAACTGGATTGAAAAGTTATAGACTTTGAAATTACATGTGACACCAAAAAATAAAGTTGCTTATTTACAGGTGGAGTTGTCTTGTAACAATTACGTGATGCTACTGGATTTAAAGTTCAATTTGTGTGTGAAGTCAGCGGAATTTGACGTTATTTTACTGCACTTCTAAAGAGAATCCGTGTTTAATTAGGCATGTTGTGACATTAAAAGATATGAAAAAAATAAGATTTTATGTCCTTAACCCTTAGCCGCCAAACGAAATATATATATGTCATGCAGTTAGCCCTTTAAATGGCTGAACGGCTATTAAAGTGGATGGAGGGTTGGGGATTTAATTCCAGCGCCAAAGGGTTAAACTGTAGTATGGCCTAAATCCTTGGCATTATATGTTTTGTTTTTGTGTCTTGATCATGCACAGATACAGTTTTGTCCTACATGTTTTGGATTTTCTTTAATCCCGTAAGTACTCGTACATGAGTAAATATGTGGGTTTCAAGTAAAGTACTTGGCATTGCTTTCTTGGTACTGATTACCATTTCACCAGCTTAAGTAAAGGCTGAAGGTTGTAAGTGTTGGAGCTATACTTACATTCCTTCCTGTGTTTTCATAGCATGGATCCCTCATACAAACCAAAGTCCAGTTTTGATGACCTGGGGTACTAGTGTAGTTGTTGTTTATATTGTTGAAGTAACAATGTTGACACAGAAATATGTTAATTTCCATGTTATGCATGAAAAAGTATATAATTTATGAAATGCATATTTAAGAAAATATTGATATATGCTATGTGAATTGTGTTGAAACAGTGAACATTTGATTATCTTGGAAAGGTAATGAAATGTATCTCTATGTGCTTGCATCTTTATTTTTTCAACACTTATGTACCCACTCAGTATCCCCCACCCCCCTTCATACTTTAAAATTTTGAACATTGGTCACTTGTGCAAAATGTATTACCTTTCTGAAAGCAGTTTTAAGTGAATATTAAGTTATGTTTAATATGGCAGTACTTTCACCTTGGAGCACGGTCACGCTGTGTTGTGGTATGGATTTCTTTCGTGTGTGGGGGGGGGGGGGGGGGGGGTTTGGCAGTTTTGGAATTTTTGGGGTTGTGGGTGGGAGTTTTTTTCCTTGTGTGAAACCCCTTTTTTGTTTTTAAATGTAAAAACAGGTGAATTGGGTTTTTTATTCTTGTTATAAAAATTTTCCACCCTTCTCCCTTTTTTTTTGGCTTTCCACACCCCCCCCCCCCCCCCCCCCACACACGAAAGAAATCCATACCACAAC
>Ga0131853_10005076_pt1 | contig 23706 bp, 23 predicted proteins | sample TergutLab28metaG_FD_92764 | JGI IMG/M metagenome (GOLD analysis project Ga0131853, IMG submission 92764) | Labiotermes labralis P1 segment gut microbial communities from Petit-Saut dam, French Guiana - Lab288 P1 (version 2) (version 2) | ecosystem: Host-associated > Arthropoda: Insects >...
AAACGGCGGCGGAAATCGTGGCGGCGTGCAAGGCAGTGGTGACCAAGCTGCTTTACGTGAAGCTCACGCCCAATGTGACGAACATCGCCGAAGTGGCTAAAGCCTGCGAGGCTGCCGGTGCTGACGGCCTGTGCCTCATCAACACGCTGTTGGGCATGCGCATTGACCTAAAAAAACGCGCGCCCATCATGGCCAACAAAATGGGCGGCTTGAGCGGCCCTGCGGTTTTTCCCGTGGCGCTGCGCTGTGTGTGGCAGGTATACCAAGCCGTGCAGATTCCGATTATTGGCTTGGGTGGTGTTAGCTCGGCACGCGATGTGATTGAGATGATGCTCGCTGGTGCCACGGCCGTGCAGGTTGGTGCGGCGAATCTGGTCAATCCCATGGTGTGCAAAGAGATTATCGACGAACTGCCCAGCGAGATGGAGCGACTGGACATAGAAAAATTAACCGATATCATAGGAGGGGCGCATGGATAATCAAGAACGGACAATGCAATCGCAGTTTGACGCAACTGTGTCGAAAAAGCCATTGCGCAAGCTTATCTTACTTCCGGTGATGGGGCTCGTGCTTGGGGGCATCTTGCTGGCTGCTCTGTTTCAGTTGGATGGAGTGTTTGAAGTCAATGAAGTATGGGTGGCCGCCATGCCTTTTCAACTTGAAGAGGGAAGTGATGACTTGTGTGGTCATTTCCGTTTTTCGCGTTTGATGGAGTTCTATTCTTTAACAGACAATCCCGAGAATTATCAGCTTTTCTTGGTGTTTATTGATGCGCACAATGGTTCGCGTATGGGCGCAACCGAATTTAGTCCACGTGTAGAAAACATCCCCCTGTTGTCAACCGAATGGAACGGTCCTGGAGAAATTGTTGCTGCACGCGGGAGGAGACCCTGCGTGCATAATCCACAAGCCTTTTGGTGTTCTTGCACAAGCAGAATTCGCTGGGAACCCCATCAATCCCGCACGGCATTTGTCGGATACTACTTGTTACGCCGCGATGACCTGACTGACGAACAATTACTTGATGTCATTCGTGCGCAATATCTAACGTTGTACATGATGGGCTCGCGCTCGGGTACAATCAACCTAAGCTTGCATGATGTCGGCGTAGATTGGTTAGCGGATTGGGTTGAGTGAACGAACAAGTCGCAATTTTGAATTATGAATTGGAGGTTACCCCATGCCCAAAGACGTCATTATCCCACTGGATTTCCCCAACGCGCAGCACGCGCTAGACTTTCTCGCGCTATTCCCCGACGGCGAAAAGCCCTATGTGAAAACCGGCATGGAGTTGATTTACTCCAGCGGGTTTGAACTGGTTCGCGAATGCAAACGCCGCGGCCACAAGGTCTTCCTCGACCTCAAGCTGCACGACATCCCCAACACCGTGCGCAACGCCTTTCGCGCCATGGCACAGTATAACGTTGATTTGATCAACCTGCACGCAGCCGGTGGCATTGAGATGATGGCCGCCGCGATGGAGGGTATCACTGCGCCGGATGGCACGCACCCGACTGTTATCGCTGTTACACAGCTCACCAGCACAAATGATGTACGCCTGCGCGAGGAGCTGCTGATTGAAACCCCCATGGCCGAAACCGTGCTGCACTATGCGAAAAACGCCAAGGCCGCGGGATTGTGCGGCGTGGTATGCAGCGCACACGAGGCTGCCGCTGTGAAGTCCGCCTGTGGACAGGATTTCGTGACCGTGACACCGGGCATTCGCTTTGCAGACAGCGCTGCGAATGACCAAAGCCGCATTATGACGCCCGCGCAAGCCCGCCAAACCGGCACGGATTACATCGTGGTTGGGCGGCCGATTATTGCTGCCGCAGACCCATTGGCGGCGTATCGGCGGTGCATGAGTGAGTTTTTGGGGTAGCCCCAGTCGTCGCGCCGCAACGAGCCGTTCTATCTTGTATGCGTTGTCGCGGCGACCGAGGGGGCGGATGCCGCAACCATAAAACACCACGAAGGAGAACCCGATGAAAAACATTGAAACAAAACGTCTCGTCATTCGCAAATTCACCAAAAAGAACGGCAAGGGCTTGCAGGAGTTTGCCGCCTACAAAGAGAGCACGGAGTTTGAAAAGTTTCATCAATGGCCGACTGATGCAAAGAGCTGCACGAATCTTGCGAAACATTTCTCAACGTTGGATTCATTCAAGGCGGTTTGCCGAAAAGACGATGGACATTGCATTGGCTTTGTTGCGTTTAACGGCATTGACGAAGATAAATGCCTTGACATGGGGCATGGGTTTACGCCGCAATACAGTCAAAATGACGAGGACATTGAAGCCCTGTCCGCGATGATTCAATATGCCTTTGACACGCTTGACATAGAAGCAGTGATTACTCGCAACGAGCCTGAATGGGACTATCAATGTGCGCCGATTATCAAATTGGGCTTTGTGAAATTTGATGATGGAATGAGAATGACGCGCGATATGTGGATGTGCAAGAAATAAAGATAAGTAGTGCAATCTCGTACAAAAATCATATGTGAATAACCTAAATAAAGGAGAGCCCCATGACCCTATCCCACCAAATTGCCGCCGACCTGCTAGAAATCAAAGCCGTGTTCCTGCGGCCGGACGAACCCTTCACCTGGGCAAGCGGCATTAAGTCGCCCATCTACTGCGACAACCGCGTCACCTACGCCGAACCCGACGTGCGGCGGCGCATCACCGCGGGCTATGTCAGCGTCATTGCGGAGAAATACCCGCAGGCGCAGGCGATCATCGGCACAAGCACCAGCGGCATTGGCTATGCTGCGTTGGTGGCTGAAGCCATGAACCTCCCCACGGGCTATGTGCGCGGTGGACAGAAGTCGCACGGCCGCAACAACCAAATTGAAGGCCGCGTGACGGCCGGGCAAAAAGTCGTTATCATCGAAGATTTAATCTCCACGGCGGGCAGCGTGATTGAAGTCGTTGATGCCCTGCGCGAAGCCGGTGCTGATGTGCTGGGTATCGTGAGCATTTTTACCTATGGCATGACCAAGGGCATCACTCGCCTGGCCGAGGCACAGGTGGAAAACACCAGCCTCACCAACTTTGATGCGCTGGTGCAGGTGGCCGCCCAAACGGGTTACATTGAAGCAAAAGCGATTGATGCGCTCATTGCGTTTCGCAACAGCCCTGCGGATGAAAGCTGGCGGGAGTTGCTGTAAAAGCCTGAATGAAGGAGGGCGTTCTTATAAAAAAGAAAGCAATCATCGTGTTGATGACTCTATTGTGTGCGGCAATGTTTATGTTGCCGGCTAGAGCGCTAGACATAGCCGGTCTTCAGTTTGCAACGCCAAATTTTGCTTACGCACTCGTACAGGTGGACGATACGACTGTGTTGTTTATATCATTCAACGGTGAAATCGATGGGTTTCATGGTGATGCAGTGTTTGCGCTACATAATGGTGAGGTGCACCAGTTGCAGTCCGCGCATGGCGAAGATTTCTTTTCATGGCGGCTGTGGCGTATGCGTATACGAGATAACGCTGAATGGGCCGCCATACGTTACTCATTTGGCGCAGCTCCATGGTACGATATTGCCGTTGACGTTGAGAATTTTACCTACACCATCACAGAATATCAGCCCGAGCTTATCCGTGCTGCACTGGCTTTTGGATTGCCCACCGAAGAAATTATCTATCGCTTGCTCACTGAACCCGAATTTGTGCCCGAAGAACCAGAAGAACTAGAGCGGGACTGGAGCTGGGCGCGACCGCCCTTAAGTCACCGCGCAATAAACTTTCTCCATTGGGAGGGCTGGTTGATGGGCATTAGTTTTGCAGTGGGTGTTGCCATCACTAGCCTAATTTTTGCGTTAATCATTCGCAAGAGAGCTCGCCAAAACAATTCTCTGCAAAACTGAGGAATTCCCCGTCCCCCAACGACTAATCTTACAAGGAGGTGCCTAATGCCACGCCACCTAATCGACATTCACGACCTTTCGGTGGAAGAAATCGCCGCACTGTTGCGGCTGGGTGAGGAAATTATCGCCAAACCCGATGACTTTCAAGATGCCGCCAAACGACTAAAACTAGCTACCCTATTCTTCGAACCCAGCACCCGCACGCGCCTGAGCTTTGAGGCCGCTATGCTTGACCTTGGCGGGTCAATTCTCGGCTTTGCGTCGCAGGATAGCTCATCGGCAACCAAGGGCGAAAGTGTGGCCGACACCATTCGTACGGTGCAGTGCTACGCGGACATCATTGCCATGCGCCACCCCAAAGAGGGTGCCCCTCTCGTGGCTGCTAAGCATGCCACGGTGCCCATCATCAACGCGGGCGACGGCGGGCAAAATCATCCCACGCAAACATTGACTGACTTGCTCACCTTGCACCGCGAATTTGGCCAACTGCACGGCTTAACCATTGGCCTTTGCGGCGACCTCAAGTTCGGACGCACGGTGCATAGCCTAATTGCCGCCATGGCGCGCTACCCCGGTGTGCACTTTGTGTTGATTTCACCCAAAGAACTCACCACACCCGACTATGTGATTGACATCATTAACCGCCACGACGCAAGCTATGAAGAATGCCGCACGATGGAGCCAGTCATGCCTAAGCTCGATGCGCTGTATATGACTCGTGTGCAGAAAGAGCGTTTTTTCAATGAGGCGGATTACGTGCGCCTGAAAGACAGCTTCATTCTCACGCCGGACAAGCTCAAGCGTGCAAAAAAAGATATGATCGTCATGCACCCGCTGCCGCGCGTGAATGAAATCTCTGTTGCGGTGGATGACACCCCCCGCGCCCGCTACTTTGATCAGGTGCGCTACGGTAAATTCATTCGTATGGCGTTGATACTCAAACTGCTGGGGAGGGCTGGTGTATGAACCTAGATTTTATCGACAATGGCATCGTGCTCAACCACATTCAAGCCGGGCGAGCCACGCAAATTGTGGAGGCACTCAAACTGCACGAGCTTGGCTGTACCATGGCCATTTTAAAGAACGTTAAATCTACCCGCATGGGCAGAAAAGACCTCATTAAAATTGACCAAATGATAGATTTTGACCCCACCGCGCTGGGCTTTATCGACCCCGGTATTACCGTCACATTCATCAAAAACGGCAAGATTGACCGCAAAGAAAAACTCAGCCCGCCGCAGACGCTGACGAATATCATTCGTTGCAAAAATCCGCGCTGCGTCACCAGCACAGAACAAGAAATTGACCAACTGTTTAATCTTGCTCAGCAAGACCCGCCGGTATATCGCTGCCAGTATTGTCAGGCAGCGTATACGAATGGAAAATAACACGAACCTTAAATATCAACCACTTCAAAGGAGATCAACTATGAAAAAACTGCTTAGTATCCTGCTCATCATGGCGTTGCTGTGCGGCTTTGGTGCCGTGGCTGCATCCGCCAACACCGTTAACCTGCCGCCCCCGCCGCCGCTGCCGTCGCTCAATCCTGCGGCCATTGTGGCTTGGAACGCCCTAATCAGCATGGTGCGCGTGGCCGGGCAAACCTTTGGTTTTGATGACTTCCCCACTGAGATGTTCATGACCACCATACGCGTACTGGAGAACTTGGGCATTGATGTTGCCCCGCTGATTGAATGGGCAGGCGATTTAATTCCCATGAATATTCGTCAAGAGCTGCACAACGAAGGCATTGTTACTTTCCATGTGTGGGAACGTAGCTGGGTGTGTCATTTTGTGTTTCGTTATCTGCTATTCGGCTGGATTTGGATGCGCTGGGTGTAGTGTTTGCGCCTTATATGTGAAATTTCATTAAATTTTATGCAATACCGCTTGACATTTTCGCGTCAGGCGGTATACTTATATTAGACCTATTACATAATAAAGGGGAATGCTTTTATGGAAAATCCGGCCGTTGCACAACCATTGAAGGTCAATATACCCAAAACCATGCTCATGGGCATGTCGTTCGCCGGGGTATCGGTTGCATTTGCTATGCTGCCATATCTCACCGTGATGCTGCAGCGCCTGTTGTTGGACTCCCCCGTGGTGGCTGACTGGAGTGCACGCTTTGCGGGTGTATCGTGGCTGGCAGACTTCCTTGCCACACAAGAGTATGGCGATGCGACTGCAGGCGGCGGGTTCACCATTGCGCCGCTGCTGATTGGTTTCATTGTAGCCATCATTTATCTTTTGGGCATGGTGTTCCAGCCCATCTTTGGCAAAATCAGCGACAATTGGCGTTCACGACTAGGCAAACGGCGGCCGTTTATTTTTGTGCTGATGCCGCTTTCGGCGCTGTTTTTTGTGCTGATGCCCTTTGCGGCCAGAGCAGAATCGCTAGTAGCGCTGCTTATCGTTTGGGTGCTGTTTTCATTCGTAATGGCCGCCTATCGCGTGCCCACCGTTTCAGTCATGCCCGACCTCACGCCCAGCGAGTTGCGCTCCAACGCCAATGCGTATATTAGCTTGATGGGCGGATTGGGCACCATTTTGGCTATGGGTATCGGCATGGTGATTGGGATGATATACCGCGCGGTCAACAACATTCCCGCCGACCAATTTAATGAGTTCGATATTTATCCACATATTTTCATCTTTGGTGCAGTGCTTATGTGCCTATGTGCCGCTGCGATGATTTTTGTGAAAGAGCAAGATAGCCGCAGCTTGGGTGATGAACTTACGGCGCGCAGCGCTGCGGATGCCAGGGCGCAGAAAGCCGCAAAAAAAGCCGAAGAAAAAGCTCTCAAGCTTGATCCCAAAGCACGCAGAAGCTTAATGTTTATGCTCGGCGGATTGTTCTTCTTGTTCATGGGTTCCAATGTTATCCAAACTTTCTTTGCCCTGTTTGCCGCCGAAATTCTGCACCGGGACGCCACATTTGCCATGATATTGATGGCGTTGTTTGCCGTGTGTGCAGCCATTGGTGCCATTCCCGCCGGGTTGCTTGGCCAAAAATTTGGCCGCCGCAACACCATGGTGGCTGGGTTGAGTATCATTATGGTGGCGCTGATAACATTCTTTGGCGTGTTCTTGGGTGCAAGTGCGAGCAATGGCATGACCATGAACCAATATACCACGCTCAACCATGCCTATGTGGATGTGATTGACCAAGCAGCACCCCTAGCAGCGCAGCACAACAGAGCACTTGAAGAAGCTGCAGAAGCTGTGGGCATAGAGTTCAATGACGAGTACGACCCCAGAATCACTGTGCGTGACTATGCGGCGCAACTGGTAACAGAACGCCCCGAACTATTCGCGCACCTGCCAGAGTTAAGCAATGCTGTGTTTGGCACAGAATACACTGAGCCTGCCGATGCGTTCGCGCGCATAGACACCGCCGTGCAAGCGAACTTGCGTATTTTCAACGTGATGATTGTGCCGGCGCTGATTGTAGCGGGCTTAGCGTCAATGATGGTGATGGTAAATGCCCTGCCGTTGGTGGTAGAAATGGGCGGCAAAAAGCGTGTGGGCACCTTCACGGGTTACTACTACATCGCTACCTACAGCGCGCAAATCGTTTCGCCCATTGCGTTTGGTTTCTTCGTGCTGTTTGCCGGCAGCTATATTTCGCTATTTTACTATGTGCCGGTGATGTTTGTGGTTTCGGGTGCGGCGCTGCTGTTTGTGCGCCACGGTGAGGCCAAAAAGGAAATAGATGACGGGAAATCAGAAGATATGGTAACACCACCCGTTGAAGCATAAAGCAAATTTAGAAAGAAGGAAAATTTCGCATGAGCAACATTCTCGAAATCAAGCAGCTTCGCAAGTCTTACGACAGCAATTTGGTGTTGGATAACATCAATCTTGCCTTGCCAAGCGGCGCCATTGTGGGGCTGATGGGTCCCAACGGCTGCGGCAAAACCACCCTGATGAAAATCATCGCAGGGCTGATTAACGACTACAAAGGTGAGGTGTCGGTTGACGGACAGCTCGTGGGGCCCTACACCAAGGAACAAGTGGCCTTTTTGCCCGACAAAACCTATCTGCCCCAGTGGATGACCGCCAAACAGGCCATCACCTACATGGATGACTTTTATGGAAATTTTGACAAAGCCAAAGCCATGGAAATGCTTGCGCAAATGCAGTTGCGGCCGGAAATGAAAGTCAAAACTATGAGCAAGGGCATGCAAGAAAAACTGCTGCTGCTGCTCACCATGTGCCGCAATGCCAAGCTTTATGTGTTGGATGAACCCCTCGGTGGCGTTGACCCCACCGCGCGTGCGTTTATCACCAACACTATTTTGGGCAACCGCCCTGAAGGCAGCACCATGCTGCTTTCCACCCATATGGTATATGACATGGAAAAAGTGTTTGACTTTGCCTTAATGGTTGGTCGCCAACAAGTGTTGGTGTATGACAGCGTGGCAAATCTCAACGCCAAAGGCCAAACCCTAAATGAGCTATTCCAGGAGGTGTTTCCCTATGCTTAAACTACTCAAACACGATTTCCACCAAAGCGGGCGCTTTTTCATGTGGCTGCTGGTGATTGGTGCAGGTGCCGGCCTGCTTGGCGCACTCATTACGTTGGGGCAAGACCCCGGTCCGGGGCAGTTTCTCAGTGCAACGTTGTTCAACGCAGCCATCGCCATTGGCGCCATTGTGATGCAATTTGTTGGCATAATCTTACTGTTGGTAAACACTAACCGCTCACTGTTTAGCGAACGTGGCTACCTCACATTTTCGTTGCCAGTGTCGTCCACGGCGCTGCTGGGTAGCAAACTCATCAGCAATGTGGTGCTGATGTTGCTCAATATCTTCATGCTGCAAGGTCTAATCATGGTCGTTGGCTCCAATTTGGTTCGTATCCTCACTGCCGCGGCAGATAACTTGTTGGACGAAGCCGCCCCGGATGTGCTGGAAGCATTTGTTGAATTCCCCGGCTTGGCAGAATTTTTCCCCTTTATTGCGTTCTTCTTAGTCACGGCATTGGCGGTGCTTATTTTGGCCATGATGGCGGTATTGTTTGTGATTACCCTTAGCCATGTGCGCCGTTTCCAACGCCACAGTGGCCTGTGGACATTCCTTTTCCTCATTGCCATTGCGATTGCCTGTTGGGCTGCGGTGTCGTATATCACCCCCTTGTTGCCAGGTATTATCATTTATCTTAACTTTGGCGGCCGCGTTGGCGGTGGCGTATCGATTCCCTTTAACGTGACCAATACGTTTGTGTTCCTTGCGCTCACGGCGGTGTTGTTCTTCGTTACCGACTATCTGCTGAAGCGTAAGATTTCGTTGAAGTAATGAGAATTGGATTTTATGGGGGATCATTTGCTCCCCCACATATCGGCCATTTGGCCGCCGCGCATTTTTTTGCGCGGCAATTGCAGCTGGACGAGCTGCTCATCATGCCCGCCGCACAAGCGCCACTCAAAGAGGCCGCTTCGCTGTGTCCTATCCAACACAGGCTGGAGTTATGTCGTCTAACTTTTCCATTTTCGATTAGTGAAATTGAACTGCAGCGCATTGGCGAGAGTTTTACCATCGATACCCTGCTGCAACTACGTGGAACCTACCCTGACGCTGAGTTATTCATGCTCATCGGCACCGATCAACTGGCGCAGTTCACGCGGTGGTATCGGTGGCAGGAGATTCTGCAGCTATGCACTGTATGTGCTCTGCAGCGCGATACCACGCCCCTGCAAACGCAGCTGCCCGTGCAGCTGCTTTCGGGTTTTGTGCCAGTAGAGATAAGCTCGACTAAATTGCGCGGCATGATTGCGATGGGCGAAGATGTTTCAGCGTATCTCACACCGCAAGCTCTTGCGTATATTCACGAACACAAATTATATCTTGAACCCAGTCTGCCAGCCGCACGCTTGCAGCACAGCTGTAATGTGGCAGAAACTGCTGTGCAACTTGCAAAATTGCATGGTGTAGATGTCGCCAAAGCTAGGTTTGCTGGGCTGTGGCACGACTGTGGTAAGTACATGGCTGAACATGCGCTCATGCACGGCCCCGCCGGCGCGGATTATCTGCAGCAGCACATGGGTGTTGATGACGAAGATGTGCTCAATGCTGTGCGCTACCACACCGTTGGTCGTGAAGGCATGAGCTTGCTTGAACAGATAATTGTGGCTGCGGACCTAACCAGTGCTGACCGTGACTACCCCGATGTTGAGCACGTGCGCGCGCTTGTCCAGCAAGATTTGGCGGTGTGCTGCCGCTACATTATGGAGTACAAGGCGAAAGCGTTCTTCAGCCGCCATGCAAAATAGTATAAAGGAGGCTTCTACATGAAAAAAATCGCGTTATTGTTGGCGATTGTGATGCTGTTTCTCACCGCGTGCGGCACGGCAGAGCCTGTCATTGCCGAAACAACAACCGAAACTACTATAGAAACAACAACTGAAGTCACCACAACCGAAGCACCGTTCGAGTACATCTACCTAACGGATGCAGAAATCCACGAAGTGTTTGACCCTGCGGTGCGCGTGTTTCATCTGTTTGCAACAGGCGACTTAGGGCTTTGGGTTGCGTTGGATGAAGAACCGATAAATGGACTCCACCGCGTAACACACCCCGATTATCAAACCATGGCTGATGTTGAAAACGCTGTGAATGAACAATTTTCGGCGACCATTGCACAGCAACTTTGGGCGCACCCAAACACACAATTCTTTGGCGACATTGATGGTCAATTGTTTGCGCAGGCTTGCGGTGGTCGTGGCGGCACGCCCGTGGCTTTAGACTTCATTCGCATAGAAGAACAAAACCCAACCCGTGTGCGTTATCGCAAGCAATCCAGCTTGGACTTTGACGACCCACCGCAAATTTGGCACACATTCTATACCCGTGAACTGATTGACGGCCGCTGGATTTTCACTGAATTTCCCGGTTGGCGCTAAAAATAAATGAGGAGACATTTATGCAACCATTAGAATTAGCCAAAGCCATCGCCGCCATTCTCGATGAGAAAAAGGGCATCGACATCGTTGCCATCCACACTGCCGAACAAACAATTTTGTCGGATTACTTTGTGGTGGCCAGCGGCACATCCACTCCGCATGTTAAGGCGCTGACGGAAGACCTCGAATTTGAGATGAAAAAGCGCCACAATATTTTGCCCAAGGGCATTGAAGGCCGCGCCAGCGGCTGGATTTTGCTGGACTACAACACCGTGCTTGTGCACGTGTTTTTGCCCGAACAGCGCGAATACTATCACATCGAGCGCCTGTGGGAAGACGCCGAGAAAATCGAACTGGAGCTATAATCATGCTATATACGAGCACTCGTAACAATCAAATCAATGCTACTTCTGCACAGGCGATCGTGCAGGGCCTCTCGCCCGAGGGCGGACTTTTCGTTCCGCGTGATATTCCGGCTGTCACTGTTGATGAACTTACCGCGCTTGCGGGTATGGATTACATCGCCCGCGCAGAATATATTTTGTCGAAGTTCCTCACCGCGCAAGGCGGTTGGGTCAGCGATGACGTGCTGCAATGTGCCACGGCTGCTTATCAAGATACATTTCGTCATGAAGACGTTGCCCCAGTGGTAGCGCTTGATGATAATACTGATGTGTTGGAGCTTTACCACGGGCCAACCTGCGCTTTTAAGGATATGGCACTGCAAATTATGCCGCGCCTGCTCACCCGCGCTGCCCAGCGTGAAAAGCCAGGCCGTGAGCTGTGCATTTTGGTTGCCACCAGCGGCGACACCGGCAAGGCTGCCCTTGAGGGCTTTGCCGATGTACCCGGCACGCGCATTGTGGTATATTATCCCGATGACGGTGTCAGCCCCGTGCAAAAACGGCAGATGACCACCCAAGTGGGCGATAATGTGCGCGTGGTGGCTGTGCGCGGCAACTTTGATGATACACAAAATGGCGTGAAAGCTATCTTTGGTGACGGCGATTTTATCGCCAAAGCTGCCGCAGAAGGCACCGATTTCACCAGCGCAAACTCGATTAACTGGGGGCGTCTGGTGCCGCAGATTGTGTATTACTTCAGTGCCTATTGCGACCTGATGAACAGCAAGAAAATCACGCAAGGCGAGGCCGTGAACTTCGTGGTGCCCACCGGCAACTTTGGCAATATTCTCGCTGGCTGGTATGCCAAGCAAATGGGTTTGCCGGTAAACAAACTGGTGTGCGCGTCAAATGCAAACTGCGTGCTTACGGACTTTTTAGAAACGGGTAAATATGACCGAATTCGTGAGTTTACCAGCACAACTTCGCCTAGCATGGATATTCTTATTTCCAGCAATTTAGAGCGCCTGCTGTTCCTGCTTAGTGATTGCGATAGCGCCGTGACGGCCGACTGGATGGCGCAGCTAAGTAAGCAAGGCAGTTATGTTATTCCACAGACGCTGCATGCTGCATTGCAAAAAGAGTTTGATGGTTACTGTTGCAGTGAAGAAGAATGCGATATAGCCATCAAAAAAGCTTGGGAGCAGCAGGGCTATCTCAGCGACCCGCATACCGCCGTTGCGTTGCATGCGTTGGATGAATATCGCAAGGACACTGGTGACAAAACCCGCAGCGTAGTGGTGAGCACGGCAAGCCCGTTTAAGTTTGCTGGCAGCGTGCTGAAAGCACTGGACGCACTGGACGAAACCGAGCCTGAAGACGAATTCAAAGCGCTTGACATGCTGGCAAGCTTAGCAAACATGGAAATCCCCGCGCCACTTTGCGGGCTGCAGCAAAAGCCTGAGCGCTTCACCGAAGTATGTGACAAAGAACAAATGGCGGCATATATTTAATGTGTAGTGGGCGGATGAAAAATCCGCTCACTTTTTCTTAAAAAATGCTTGACAAACGCCACAAAGTATGTTAAACTCAAACTGTATCTAAATTTGAACATAGACGAGGAGTGCTTTTGTATGAAATTAACAAAACGCTTATTGGCCATTTTGATGGTACTGTTGTTTGCGCTGGGGTTCACGGCGTTTTCCGCTGCTGAAGAAAATGGCGGGGCACCGTGCGAATGTGGCTGGGAGCGGGCGTGCCTTATCATCTGCGATGACCCAACATGTTCGCCCACCAACCAAGCTGGCGAATATCACTGGGTTAACATGGGTTTCCCTATTGGCTGGGTGCGCGGTTGTTGTCCGCCCGTATGCGAGAGGGGATGCGGTTATCGTCTTGCTACCTGCGATTTCAGCTGTAATGATTGCACCTGCACTTGTTTTTGTGCTTTTCCATGCCACGAGAGCTGTCCATCAAACTGCGATGGCCAGCATGTGGTTTGTGATTGCGCTACGCGTGAATATAGTTGCCCGGAATGTGCGTGCTATGACTTGGAAGCGCAATTAGGCTTGACAGTTTCGGCGTTATTAGTTTTTGCTGATGGTGTGCTGCAACACTATGACCACTTCATGTTTGATGTTATTGATCAACAACTGTGGTTTCTTGAATTGCGTAGCGCGTGGACCGGCGACTGGAACGCCACTATGATGCAGGAAGCATTAGCTGATGAAAAGATCGCTTTAGACAACAGCATGGAGGATATATTCATGCAGTTGGCTGAGGATATCTATGAAGAGGATGGCATAAGCGGGCTGTTTGAGGCACGCAGGCAAGCCGTGCAACTGGCTCATACGCACTTTATTTCAGGCGCGATGGAAGCACTGGATGCCATTGTAATAGGCGCATTCCGCCCGTCATTCGTGCAATTTGTTCAATTCCAACTGGCTAACGCGGAAATCTGGGCTCTCTTTGCCGAAGCAGGTGAAAATACCCTTGACCCAGCAGCGTTTGCTATACAGTACGCTGCTGCCAATGCTGCGCAAGCCGCTGCGTTTGAAAATGTGAATGTGTTTGTGTTGGCCGCCTCCGGGCAATGGACAGCGCTCAGCACTGTTTATGCAGAACTCAATGCGGAACTGCTCATCCTGTTGAACCGTGTGCCTGGTCCCTGCCCGATTGATCCCGATGCGCCGGTTTGCTGGTGTGTAGAGCCTCCTCCGCCCACGCCAGATCCTTGGTGGTACATCTTCCCCAGTTGGATTCGTTGGATTATCTACCGTATGATTGATGTGTGGACTTTCTTGGCTGAAACTTGGGCGCTGATTCGCATGTTCTTCTAAAGTGTTTGCAACATTTCCCCCTTTGTGGTTATGCTAAAAGCAAAACCATAAGGGGGATTTTGCTATGTCTATGACACTCACCACAAACCAAGGTGTTGGTGTTGCCAACACTGATGACTCGCTGCGCGCCGGGCAGCGCGGCCCAACGCTGCTGCAAGATTTCATCCTGCGTGAAAAACTCACACACTTTGACCACGAACGCATTCCTGAGCGGGTAGTGCATGCTCGTGGCTTTGGTGCGCACGGCACCTTTCGCGTGTATGAAAGCTTAAACCATCTCACCAAAGCACATTTTTTCAGCGACCCTGCACTAGAAACGCCGGTGTTTGTGCGCTTTAGCACTGTGGCGGGTTCGCGCGGCTCGGCTGATACTGTGCGCGATGTGCGCGGCTTTGCCGTGAAATTTTATACCCAGGACGGGAACTACGACATCGTGGGCAACAACTTCCCGGTCTTTTTCATCCAAGATGCCATGAAGTTTCCCGACCTTGTGCATGCAGTTAAGCCTGAACCGCACAACGAAATGCCCCAGGCGGCCAGTGCGCACGATACTTTTTGGGATTTTGTGGGCAATACACCAGAAACCTTGCATACTGTTATGTGGTTAATGAGTCCCCGCGCCCTGCCGCGCAGTTATCGCATGATGGAGGGCTTCGGCGTGCACACATTTAGGCTGGTGAATGCGCAGGGCGACAGCAAATTTGTCAAGTTCCACTGGAAGCCGCTGTTGGGCGTGCACAGTTTGGAATGGGACGAAGCGCAGCAAATTGCTGGCCGAGACCCCGATTTCAACCGCCGCGACCTGTGGCATGCCATCGATAGCGGCACGCCCGCTGAATGGGAGCTTGGCCTGCAAATCCTTGACCCTGCTGACGAACACTCTTTTCCATTTGACATTCTTGACCCCACCAAGCTTTGGCCCGAGGAATTGATTCCTGTGCAGCGCGTGGGCAGGCTTACCCTTGACCGCAACGTGGACAACTTCTTTGCCGAAACTGAGCAGGTGGCATTTTGTCCTGCCAATATCGTGCCAGGCATCGACTTCACCAATGACCCGTTGCTGCAAGGCCGAATTTTTTCTTATCTGGATACCCAGCTTTCGCGCTTGGGCGGCTCAAATTTTCAGCAACTGCCGATTAACCGACCACATGCGCCCGTGGCCAATCACCAGCGCGATGGCATGCACCAAATGAACTGTCAAACCGGCCAAGTGGCCTATCACCCCAGCAGTCTCAGTGGCAATGAGCCCCACTCCGCGCAGGCGCACGAGAGCCATTTTGCGCACCTGCAAGAGCGACTTGACGGCGACGCCGTGCGCAACCGCAGCGAAAGTTTTACCGATCATGTTTCGCAGCCCGCCATGTTTTTCAATAGCATGAGTGACCATGAAAAACAGCACATCATTGCCGCATTTTCGTTTGAGTTGGGCAAGTGTACCAGCGTGCCGGTGCGGCAAAAAGCACTGGATTTAATTGCCCGTGCGCACACAGAGTTGGCCAAAGCCGTGGGCAAAAATTTGGGGTTGACTCCCGCAAAAGCCAAGGCCGCAAGTCCCAATCCTGCAAGCTCGCCTGCACTTTCCATTGCAAACACCACGCAAAGCTCGCATACCCGCAAGGCGGCCATTTTGCTTGCTCCAGGCTTCGACAAAACGCGGCTGGATGAACTCACCTGCGAACTCACCCAGGCCGGCGCAGGTTATGAAATTGTGGCGGGCACACTTGCGCCCGTTGACGGCACAGTGCCTGTGCAAACTTTCGCTACAACCAATTCGGTGTTGTACGATGGCGTGTATATCTTCAACGAGAATTCGCCCGCGGCCATGCAGTTCACCGCGATGGCGCAGCTGCACGGCAAACCTGTTTGTTATGGAGCCCCACACGAATTTGTGCAAAAGCTTGGCAGCGCACGCACGTGGGAATAAAACATGCCGCAAACCTCCCCTTGCACTTGACAGCAGGGGGATTTTTTGTTATAGTATAAGGGAGTACTTTGTTGCAGGAGGACGGGCGATGGGAGCGTGGGGTTGCGGGCTATATGCCAACGATACGACCTGCGATGTTAGGGATATTTACATGGGCTTTTTGCAAGCGCAGTTGAGCAATGAAGAGGCCTACGAAACAATATTGACCCAATGTCATGAATACTTGGATGACCCGGACGAAGCGCCTTTGTTTTGGTTTGCCCTTGCAGACACCCAATGGAAAGTTGGCAGGTTGCTGCCTGAAGTTAAGGCAAACGCCTTAGACTGGATTGATAAAAACGGCGGCATGGCGCTTTGGGAAGAAAGCACAAGCGGCGGCGCAGGTTGGCAGAAAACCCTGGATAAATTGCGTGTGAAGCTGCAAAGCGAGCAACCCAAAGAAAAGCGTGTGCGCAAACCCGTGCAAGTTGAGTCGAACCTGTGGAACGATGGTGACGTTTATGCCTACCTATTCCAAGATGAGTGGTATCAAAAAGACTTGTATGGCAGAGCTGACGCGCTAGGCAAGTACATGGTGATGCACAAAATTGGCGTAGAAAGTCGCACGTGGGGCGATTCGGGCATCACGCAAGATTATATGATTGTTCGTGTGTTTGACAGGTTATTTGATGAACTGCCTACATTGGATGATTTGCATGGGCTTCGCTTATTGCCGCTGGATTTCCTGCATTCATGGGATAGAAACACAACGAAAGAGCTGCTCATGAGCGAGGGCATCACGTTGGAGAGAAAAAAAGATTATCCGACGCAGCATCTCACGCATTTAGGCAATATCCCCGTGCCGACATACGCGCCACCGGCTAAACGAAGAAACATGCTTGGCTCTTGGAATCACTGGGATTCGATTAACACGTGGAGCGGCTTTTTTGCCCGCTGGCAGGGCGTGGAATACGACATCGGCGCAGATGGCGTGTATCGCTATACGCACGCAGAATAACGGAGGAATTGAAATCGGTATGCACTACAACGTCATCATCATTGGCAGTGGTTTGGCCGGGCTTTATGCTGCCTTGCATTTGGCCGAAAGCAACATGCGTGTGCTCCTACTTTCCAAGCAAGCACCAAAAGATAGCAGTTCTGCCATGGCGCAGGGCGGGGTTGCTGCTGTGCTGGAGCACGATGATGACAGCTTTGCCCTGCACCGCGACGATACTCTTGCTGCGGGGAATTACAAAAATGACGTGAATGCCGTGGAAACGCTCGTGCATGAAGGCCCCGAAGATGTACGCCGCGTGATGGGGCTAGGCGTGGAGTTTGATCGCACGCCCGAAGGCGAGCTTGACATGACTATTGAAGGCGGACATAGCCGCCGCCGCGTGGTGCACCATGCTGACCGCACTGGCCGCGAAATGATGGACAAACTCTTGCCGCACGTGCGTGCACAACAAAACGTCACCCTGCTAGAAGATGCCACGGCCTATGCTGCCAAGAAGATGGAGGGCGGCGGCTTTTTGGTTGACGCGCTGGTGGGTGGGCAGTCACGGCAATTTGCCTGCAATTTTTTGCTGCTGGCCACCGGCGGCATCGGGCAGGTATACCGCCATACCACTAATCCCGCCGTGTGCACCGGCGATGGCATTCGTTTGGCCTATGAACTTGGCGCCAAATTGCGTAATATGCATTATGTGCAGTTTCATCCAACTGCCTTTGCGGGCGGTGGCGATGAGGTGTCGCGTTTTTTGATTACTGAGGCCGTGAGAGGCGAGGGCGGCATTTTGCTTAACCACAAGCATGAACGCTTCATGCATCACTATGACCCGCGTGAAGAGCTCGCTCCGCGCGATGTGGTATCCAAGGCCATTGTGCTGGAAACCCGGCGCACCGGCTCCACGGATATCTATCTAGATATTCGTCATCGTGGCGAGCAATTTTTGCAGCAGCGCTTTCCGGGGATTTATCGCACCTGCTTGCGCCACGGCGTGGACATCACCAAAGATTTAATCCCAGTGTTCCCCTGCCAGCACTACCATATGGGTGGTGTGGAGGTTGACTTGCACAGCCGCACTAGCGTGCCGGGGTTTTATGCTGCTGGTGAATGCGCACATACCGGCTTGCATGGCGGCAATCGGTTGGCCAGCAATAGCCTGCCTGAGGCGCTGGTGTTTGGGCGACGCGCGGCAGAAGATATCATGCAGAATGCTAAATGTTTAATGCTCAATGAAATGGATATTCAGCCGACAGCAACCCATGTTGAGCAATCTCAATTAAGCATTAGAAATATAACATTCAGCATTCAGCAGACTATGCAGGAATCCTTCTTTGTTTTCCCCAACAAAGCAAAGCTGCCTGCTGCCGCAGCGAAAATGCGCGAGATATATGATAGCACGGGCGGGCTGCAATCCGCCCCAACCAGAGAATTTGCCGAGCTGCGCTCGCTTGCTTGCGTGGCGATGCTGATATTAGAGGAACTGCTATGATTGAACTGCCCGAAGCGCAGGTGCTGGCACGGCAAATGCGCGAAACGTTGGTTGGCAAGACAATTACACAAGTGCAGGCGTTGCAATCGTCGCACGGCTTTGCGTTTTTTTACGGCGACGCAAAAGACTACGAACTGCAGCTGCACGGACAAACGATTGCTGACGCAAAGGCCTTCGGCGGCAGACCCGAACTGCGCTTTGGCAATGGCATGCGGCTTTCGTTTGGCGACGGCGTGAATTTGCGAACCCATGCGCCGGGGACAAAACTGCCCGCAAAGCATCAACTTTTGCTGCGATTTGAGGATGACAGCGCACTGGTTTGCACGGTGCAGATGTATGGCTTTTTCTCGCTGTTTGTGGACGAAGCGGCCACGCATGAGGATAGCTATTATCGTACGGCGGTGGAGAAAATCTCGCCATTGAGCAACGAATTTGACTTCGACTATTTCACCGGCCTGCGTGCGCAGTGCAAAGACACGCTAAGCTGCAAAGCGTTCTTGGCCACGCAGCAGCGCATTCCCGGCTTGGGCAACGGCGTGCTGCAAGATATTCTGTGGCAGGCACGGCTGCACCCCAAGCGCAAGCTGAGCACTCTCACACAGGACGAATTTGCGCAGCTGTTCGCCGTCACCAAGCAGTTGCTTGCGGACATGACTGTCCAGGGCGGCCGCAACACCGAAAAAGACCTGTTCGCCCAGCCCGGCGGCTACACCACCATCATGAGCCGCACGGCACCCGTTTGCCCGGCTTGCGGCGGTGTTATTACCCGCCAAGCTTATTTAGGTGGGAATGTATACTTTTGCGAAAATTGCCAGAAAGAAGGCTGACTATGCTACCCCAATTTTTGATTGACGAAGTCATTTTACGTGCGCTAAAAGAAGACATGCACTATGTTGACTTGTCCAGCGCATGCTTGTTCACGCCCGAACACCAAAGCCAGGCCTATCTTGTTGCTAACCAAGCCGGTGTGATGTGCGGCGGCGAAATCTTTGGCCGTGTATTTTCGTTGCTTGGTGGTGTGAAGGCGATTCACGTGCAACACGCTGACGGCGGGTTGTTTAACCCGGGCGATGTACTGCTGGAGTTAAGCGGCCCTACCACCGCGCTGCTGCAAGGCGAACGCACGGCGTTGAATCTGCTGCAGCATTTGTGCGGCGTTGCCACGGCGACTCATGCGCTGGTGCAGGCTTTGGCGGACACAGGAGCGGTAATCGCTGACACACGTAAAACATTGCCCGGCCTGCGTGCTTTGCAAAAATATGCAGTGATATGTGGTGGTGGATGTAACCATCGCTTTAACTTGAGCGATGCCGTGATGCTGAAAGATAATCATATCGATGCCTGTGGCTCAATTGAGAATGCCGTGGCGCAAGTGCGCAAAAATCTCGGGCATATGGCAAAAATTGAAGTAGAAACGCGTAATCTTGATGAAGTGCGGCAGGCTTATTGGGCTGACGTGGATGTGATTATGCTGGATAACATGACGGTGCAGGATATGTGTAACGCCGTACAATGGCTGCGTGCACAACCGCGGCAAGTGATTGTGGAAGCATCGGGGGATATTACTTTGCAAAATGCACGGGAAATTGCACAAACCGGCGTGGATGTGCTGAGCCTTGGCGCAATCACACACTCAGTGCAGGCGGCGAATATTAGCATGCGGATTAAGTAAGTCTTGAAGAAGAATGCTGTATTTTCACACAATTATAATAGGATACAGCGAAGCGGCGAAAAAGTTTGACTTGTCCAATTTTTTATGCTATACTAGGTAGGAATTTTGCGCGCGGGCGCGACTGAATAGTAATCCCATGAATTAAGGAGATAGAATATGATTTGTGAAGTATGCGGCGTGTTTGTAGAAGAATTTGAGGAATTTTGCCACGTGTGCGGCTTTAAAATGCCGTGGCCCGAAAGCGCACAAAATGCCAACAAGGAGGGCTAACCATGTTTTGTGAAGTTTGTGGTGTGCTGCTAGAAGCCAATGCCATGTTTTGCGACACCTGCGGGCACCGTGTGATGGGCGAAGAAGCGCCTGTTGTGGCCTATACACCGCCGCCTGCAATTGAACAACCTGTTTATGCGCCGCAGCGTATGGGCCCTGCGTTTATTGAATTCCACGATGTATCCAAGCAATACATTATGGGCGAAGTAACCATTGATGCGCTCGACCGCGCGTCTTTCGATATTGCAGAAGGCGAGCTGTGTTTGATTATTGGCTCTTCGGGCGCAGGCAAAACCACGGCACTCAACGTACTGGGTGGCATTGACAGCGTAACCGGCGGCCAAGTGAAAGTGGATGGTCGCACCATTACCTCGCTTTCCAACAAGCAGCTCATCGACTATCGTCGTAATCAAGTGGGCTTTGTATTTCAATTTTATAATTTAATTCCCAACCTCACGGCACTGGAGAACGTGGAAATTGCTACGCAGTTGAGTAAACATCCCTTGGCGCCTGAACACGTGCTGGCGCAAGTTGGCCTGCGTGACCGCATGGACAGTTTTCCCGCGCAGCTTTCGGGCGGCGAGCAGCAGCGTGTTTCTATCGCACGTGCGTTGGCTAAGAATCCGCGCCTGCTACTGTGCGACGAACCCACCGGCGCGCTTGACTATGAAACCGGCAAACAAATTTTGCAGCTGCTGCAAGACACTTGCCGCCAAACCGGCACCACGGTGGTCATCATTAGCCACAACATGGCCTTTGAGCCAATTGCCGACCGCGTGATTCGCATGCGCAGCGGGCAAGTATATGACGTAACGGTGAATCCGAACCCGATTAGCGTTGCGCAGTTGGAATGGTAGGATTGTAGGGAACGCGCCCAGTAGGAGGTTTTCATGACACGAGCATTATTCCGCGATACGCTGCGCTCAATGCGGCGCACGATTTCGCGATTTATATCCATCGTTATTATCGTTGCGCTTGGCGTGGGCTTTTTCACAGGTCTACGCGCTGTTTCGCCGGGCATGCGTGCGGCGGCAGAGGATTTTTTTTCCGAGCTGCGCTTGGCGGATATTGTAATTCAATCCACCGTGGGCTTTGATGAACACGACCGCCTGGCATTGCTTGAGCTGCCGGGCGTGGAAAGCGTGACTTTGTCGCGCTTTGTGGACGGCATTTTGTTTGACCCGCCGGAAGAAGGCAGCAATGAGCCTAGAATGGCACATGGTATGACCGGCGCACCGTATGTCATTCGGGTGATTGGGCATGACTTTAGTGATGACCGCCTAAACACGCTGCGTTTGGTGGGCGGCCGCTGGCCCGAGAATGAAAACGAAGCGGTGGTGAGTGAATACGCTCATAACATGGAGCCGGAGCGTTTTATCATTAACCAGCGCATCTTGGTGCGTGGTGACCACGAAAACCTGCTGGATACCGTGCGTAATGCCACTGGCGTGGAAGAACGCGTGGATGGCGGCGTGGTATACACCATTGTTGGCGTGGTGAATACACCGGAGTTTGTTTCGATGGAGCTTGGTGCTTCGGAAGTGGGCGGCGGTGAGCTTTCAGGTTATATTTACATCCCCAACCGCGCGTTCCATCGGCCATACTATACTACCCTGCTTATCGGTGTGCTGGGTGCGCGTGAGCTTGCACCTTACACCGCAGAATATGATTATTTGGTGCGCCGTGTGCGTGAAACCGTGGAAGAAGAAGCTGCACGGATTATTCGCCAGCGTACCGACCGCATTGGCCCGCAATTGCAAGAAGAAATTGAAAATGGTCGCGCGGAACTGGAAGCCGCCCGCGAGGCACTTGAAGAGTTGGCGCAGCAGATTGCCGACAACCCGGCTCAACTGGAAGCTGAACGGGAAGCGCTGTTTAATGAAACCTCGCAGGAGCGCTATGACCGGCTTCATGCAGAATTCCACGAACGTTTGGCGGAATATGATGAGGCACATGCGCGGTATATGCAAGCACATGCCCGCAGACAGGCCATACCTTATACGCGGGAGGATTATCTGCATGCGCGCAACCGCATGGTGGTGGCGCAAGAAAGCTGGGAAATGGCAGACATGGGTCTGCAAGTTGGTCGCGCAGCCATTGAAACCGCTGAGGCTATTTTGGAAAGCGGCGACCCCGCACGCATGGCCAATGCCATTGGCATTTTGAGCATTTACTTCCCCATGGCGCCCGGTGAGGCCACGGTAGAAGGCGTGCAGGGCATGCTGGACGAAGCCCGCATTGATATGGCAATTCAAGAGGAGCATTTGGAACGGGCGCGGGTTGAGTTGGAAGTCCAACGCGCAGAACTGGCAAGCTTTGGGCCTTACTTGCGTGAGCTTGAGGCCTATGAAGCAGCACGGCGCGAGATGTTGGAAGCCGAAGAACAAATGCTGGAAGCGCAGCACGCGTTGTTGCATTTTGAAGACATGGAGGAAGTGTGGCATTGGGAATTTGACCAAGCCGAACGCGACCTGCAATTTGCCCTGCAACAGCAAGCCTTTGGGCAGCAGCGCATGGCTAACAGCGAACGCCTGCTGCGTCAAGCCGAGAATTTGCTGGCCACGCTGCCCTATGCACAGTGGGTGACGAACAACCGTGACCACTTTCCCGGCTACACTAATTTTGGTGATACCGCCGACAGCATGCAGCAATTCGCCATTGCATTCCCCATTTTGTTCTTCTTGGTGGCGAGCTTGGTGAGCTTTTCGACTATGACGCGCATGGTAAAAGATGACCGCAAGCAAATGGGCATGCTCAAAGCGGCGGGTTATTCGGCCGCGAGCATTGCGGTGAAGTATATTTTCTATGCGGTGGCCGCGGGCTTGCTGGGAACCATATTGGGCACAGTGATTGGGTTCCTGTTCATTCCGCAAGGCATTTTTGCGGGCTATCAAATCTTATATTTGATTCCCACCATGCCAATTGGTTTCTTCCCGATGGAAGCGCTCATCGGCTTGGCAGCGGCGCTTGTTTCAACCGTTGGCGCGGTGCTGGCCAGTGTGGTGGTGAACGTGCGCAACCATCCGTCAGTGCTCATGCGGCCGAAAGCGCCGCGCGCAGGCAAACGCGTGCTGCTGGAGCGCGTGCCGTTCATTTGGAACAACATGGGCTTTAAAGGCAAAGTGACCACGCGCAATCTCATGCGTAACAAAATGCGCGCGTTAATGACTTTCACAGGTATTATGGCCTGTACGTCGTTGCTGGTAGTAGGTTTTGGTATTGGTAACTCGCTGGGCACGATGCTGGAGCGGCAGTTTGGCCCCGAAAGCATCATGCGTTTTGATGCGCAAGCTAATCTGCAAGTGCCAATGCGTGCCGGCGACACCGCACAGCTTGAGGTGTTCCAACGGCACATGCCGCAGGAAATTGACAGCATTTTGCCTGCGTTCATTCAGCAGCTTTATGTG
>Ga0131853_10005077_pt1 | contig 23705 bp, 19 predicted proteins | sample TergutLab28metaG_FD_92764 | JGI IMG/M metagenome (GOLD analysis project Ga0131853, IMG submission 92764) | Labiotermes labralis P1 segment gut microbial communities from Petit-Saut dam, French Guiana - Lab288 P1 (version 2) (version 2) | ecosystem: Host-associated > Arthropoda: Insects >...
GTGGCCGCTAACGTAACTATTTGGCAAATTAACGGCACCGTATTACCTACCGCCACCGAAGCCAGCCACTACTACACCAACCGTTTTAAATTAGGATTAGTTACTTTACTCATTAGTTTAGGTATAGTTTTAAGTTTAGGATTAGCGGCTCCTTACCTTATTAAGAAATTTTCTAATTATGTCTTTAACCGAGCTACGTTCTCGGGCGCTAAATTGGCTTTTAACGGTAACTTTAGCAACTTTCCTAAATCTATTTTCGTCATATTTATTATTTTATTAGTTACAGCTTTTATCCCGGAATTTTTAGGCGCCGGCAGTGAAGATATGATTGCTGCCCTGCAAAGTGGCGACTACCAATTTTTAATTTCTGCTTACGGTATTCATTTTGTCATCAATTTACTCTCTTTGCTTATTAGCGCTCCGCTAACTGTAGCCGCTTACAAGTGGTGGTGCAGCCATACACGCATAGAAAGTATTAGGCCGCAAGAAACTTTGGCCCCAACTACCGAACCGGTAACTGTATAAATTAATGAGGGATAAGGAATAGAAAATAATTATAAAAGCGCATTCCTTATTCCCTCTATTATCTGCACCGTATCATCGGCATTAAAGCAACTGCTATAAGGTTTTAAACTGCGTAAAAAAGTTAGCTGCCGCTTAGCATAACGGCGGGTATTTTGTTTAATAGCCTCTTTAATTTCGGCTTCGCTGCTAAGATTAGGGTTAAACCACTCGGCATAACCAATAGCTTTCATCGCCGGGCTAGCCGCCGTTGCTCCCAGTTGTTTTAAGTTAGCTACTTCGGCAGCTAAACCGGCAGTAAACATAAACTCTATCCTTTCGTTAATCCTTTGATAAAGTTCTTCGCGCGGTCGTTCTAAAATAATAATGGTTAAGTTTAAATCTTTGCGCGGTTTAAGCGGCCGAGCAAAGCTGGAGAGCGGTCGTCCGGTATCATAAAACACCTCGAGAGCCCGGCTTACGCGGTAACTATCGTTACTATGCAGGCGGCCGGCGCTTATAGGGTCTACCCTGCTTAATTCGTTATATAACGCCGGCTTACCTTCATTAATTAACCTTTGCTGAATATATTTGCGGGTAGCTTCGCTGGGCGGCGGCGCCTCGCTGCTGCCGTAGAGCAAATTTTGCAAATAAAATAACGAGCCACCGGTTAGCAGTAAATCTCCTTTACTTGCAGCGATAAGCTGCTCAGCCTGCCGGGTAAAATTACTAGCGGTAAGTTGCTCATTAAAATTTAAACAATTTATAAAATGATGAAGAATAAGTTGTTGTTCGGCAGGGCTTGGCTTGGCGCTGCCAATATTAAGCTGCCTGTAAAAAGAAGCGCTGTCGGCATAAATTACCCCGCTAAAACGGCCGGCTAAGTTATTAACTAGGGCCGTTTTACCTACGGCAGTAGGGCCTAATAAAGCCAGCAGTTTAGTCTTGGTCAATCTTATAACTTACAACTTTGTGCATTACCTCTTTTAAAGCCAGCGATACCACTTTGCCTTCTTCTTTAAAAAAGCTTTCATCGCTGCTTAGGGTGAGTTGGGCTGCCCGCCTAATGGCCACATTGGTAATTTCGTAAATATTTTGGTTACTATCAACAATTTCTTTTAACGGCATATCACTTTTATTCATAACTAACTACTATAACACCTAGTATCGGTTTTGTCAACTATTTTTTTACTATTTAAAAGCTTTTAACCTTAAAGCATTACTAATTACCGCTAAACTGCTAAAGGCCATCGCAAAGGCGGCAAACATAGGGTTAAGCAGCGGCCCGCCAAAAATATGAAAAACTCCCGCCGCCAAAGGCAAGCCGATAATATTATAACTAAAAGCCCAAAAAAGGTTTTGTTTAATGGTGCGCATCGTGGCTTTGCTTAAACGCAAAGCTTTAACTACATCTTGTAAATTATCTTTCATTAACACAATATCGGCTTCATCTAAGGCCACATCGCTGCCACTGGCTACGGCAATACCCACATGCGCTTCGGCTAAAGCAATGGTATCGTTAATGCCATCACCCACCATCGCCACGATACGGCCGCTATCTTTAAGTTCTTTAATTTTTTCGCCTTTACCATCGGGGCGAACTTCGGCAAAAACCGCCTTAATCCCGGCCTGCTGAGCAATAAGCTGGGCCGTCGTGTGGTTATCACCGGTAAGCATAATAGTATTTATCTGCATAGCTGCCAGCTGGGCCATAGCGGCGGCGCTTTCGGTCTTAATAACATCGCGCACCACAAAAACAGCCGCCAACAAATTATTCTGCGCCAAAAAGATAAGCGTACCTTCGGCCTCCAGCTGCTCATAACTCTCCGGTAATTTAATATTATTGTTAAACATTAAATTTTTAGCGCCAAGTAAATAATGATTATCATCAATACCTCCGCTCACGCCTAGTCCGCTTAAAGTAGCAAAATTAGTTAATGGGTACAAACCAAGTTGATTAGCCGTAACAAAAGCTAAAGCCAACGGGTGGCTGCTGCCTTGCTCTAAGCTGGCGGCAAGCTTAACGGCTTCGTTTTCAGTTAGATTGTCATTTATAAGCAAAGTTTTTATTAATTTGGGTTTACCCTCTGTGATGGTGCCGGTTTTATCAAAAACCACGCTATTAACTTTGGCTGCCCGCTCAAAAGCCTCGCCGCCTTTAATCAGTAAACCCAACTGGGCGCCGCGTCCGCTGCCCATCATAATGGCCATTGGTGTAGCAAGGCCAAGCGCGCACGGACAGGCAATAACCAGCACCGCCACCGCAATAGTTAAGGCCGTTGTCAGCGGTGCGCCGGCCAACAACCAGCCGCCAAAAGCAATAATAGCCATCAAGATAACCGCCGGCACAAAAAACTTAGACACCGTATCGGCCAACGCCTCAATAGGCGCACGGCTGGCCTGCGCATCTTCCACCAATTTGGCAATTTGATTAATCAGCATAGCCTCGCCTACCCGGCCGGCACGCATTTTAAAGTAACCATCGGTGTTAATGGTAGCTCCAATTACTTCGGCAGCTTGGCCTTTACTTACTGGGATACTCTCGCCGGTAATCATTTGCTCATCAATATAAGCCGCTCCTTCGGTGATAACGCCGTCGACCGGGACTTTCTCGCCGCTTTTAACAATTAAAATATCACCTTTTTGCACTAAATTTAAAGCAATCTCTTCTTCTCCGCCACCGGCCAACTCTCTGATGGCCGTTTGCGGCGTTAATTTAAGTAATCTTTCGATAGATTGTTTTGCACGGTTTTTATTTTTAAGTTCTAGCATTTTACCCACCAGCACTAAAGTTAAAATGATACCGGCTATCTCAAAGTAAAGGTAATGCGCCGCATGGGCATCGCCCTCTAAAATACGATAAATGCTAAAAAAGCTGTACACAATGGCCGCCGCCGTGCCTACGGCCACAAGGCTATCCATATTGGGCGAAAAATTGATTAAGGCCTTAAAGCCGCGCCGGTAAAAATTAAAGCCGGCTATAACGAGGGGAATAGTTAAAAAAAGCTGCACAAAGGCATTAGTTGTGGCGTCCCGCAGGGCAGTGGTATAAAGAAATTCAAAGTCGTGGCTTGCGTCCACCAGCCTTAGCAGGGACATATAATCGATAACCGCCGGGATAGGCAGCCCAACCTTTGGCCCCATCACCATATAAAATAACGGTGCAGCAAAGATAGCTGCCACAACGACGCGTAACTTTAAAGCCCGCTCTTCTTTGGCGCTATCTTTAGCCTCTGCGCCCAACCATTTATAGCCGGCTTTGTTTACCACCTGCGCCAAAGCAGTCAAATTAGTTTGTTTATTATCAAAACTAATAGCGGCTTTTTCGGTGGCATAATTAACGGTGGCCACACTTACACCGGCGGTTTTGGCTAAGGCCCGTTCCACTCGTTTGGCGCAGGCGGCACAGCTAAGGCCGCCGATATTAATGTTTACTTTTTCGGTCATTATTTAACTACACCCTTTTTTGACTCATATTTTAAATACAAAGATTTTAGCTCGCCTTCAAGCAAACCAAAAATAACTACGGCGTTAGGATTGGTGCAACCTTTTATATAATATGCGTTCATTAATTACTCCTACCTATAAACATTTGTCAGGGTTTTTAACTTTTCATATAAATTTACTACATTATCTACATTTTCTACAGCTAAATTTTGGTAAACAGCCCAACGCAGCGTGCGTTTTTTATCGCCATTATCGTGGTCCTTATAGTTAATAATTAACTGATAACCGGCAAAAGAGCGACCCTATTGCCTCTTAGTTCATTTAATTGCAACCCGGTGATGGTGTTGTAAAAAATGATTTTTTCGTCATCATTTATTTTTAACGCCGAACTGCCTAAAACTATTTTTTTATTTTTAATAAAAAAAGGCAATTTATTGACAATAATAAATAATAAAAAAACCGGCAACACAACAATAAAACGTCTATCGGGCGCTACCAAAGCAGTATTATTAACAACAAGAAACCAAATGATAACCAACTCTATTCCCAACGCATTAACAATAGGGATACGGTATTTTATATTATATTCGTGCATAAATTATTTTTGTATAGGTAGTTACTCATTTAAATAAATAAAAGAGTGGCGACTAGACCACTCTGATAACTTTTTAGCTTTGTTATAATTTAATATTCGCCGGGCGCTAACTCTATACGGGTAATTTGGCGGCGGCGGTTATCTCTGTAAACGTAAACCATTGTTACACCCATGTCTCTAAACTCTTGCAATTCGGGTTGGCCGCTTAAAGCTTCAATTAAGTTGGTACGCACAGCCGCAGTAAAGACGGGTACGTTTACATCGGCTACAGCTATTTCAGTAAGGGTAAAAAGATAAACAATTTTTCCGCCGCGCTCCGAACGAATAGATTCTAACCTTTCGCCTTCGGCGACCATTACGGGTAAACTTATTTCACGGTTTATCTCACGTACTACATTACGTACAAAATTATCTAATTCCCTGTTTGCATAAACATTTACCGTTGCCGTTAGCAAAACCAACACTATAAAAAATTTTGTCAATTTTTTCATAAATTCCTCTCTTAGTATCGGGAGTATACTCCCAAACAAGCTATTTTGTCAACTAAAATTAAGAAAAAGGAAACTATCCATCTGTATAAATATAATTAATTTTATAATTTATCTATATTCTTGATAAGTTAGCTCTATCCGAGTAATTTCGCGCCGGTTTCTGTCCCGATAAACATAAACTATAGTTACCCTATTATCTAGCAAAGGTTGCATTACAGCGGCATTGGCCCTTAAGTTAGCTATTATAACGGGTCGCATCTCGGCAACAAAAGCTACGGCATCAATCTCGGCAGCTGTATGATTTACTAAAGTATAAGTATGCACCATTCTGCCGCCGCGCTCGGCCCTTGTAGAATCCCAGCGCAAGCCGTCGGCAATCATCATCGGCAACCTAATGTGGCGGTTAGTTTCTCTTACCACTTCGCGCACAAAAGCGTCTTGCCCGCTGTCGGCATTATTCGTAGTAGCGCAACCCACTAAGGCCGCCAATAAAATTAAACCTAAATATTTAAGGCCGGCCTTTTTATTAAATTTCATATCTTTTTCTCCCTTAAGGCAATAAAGAGAGTATCAGTTTTCATCATTGATGTCAATCCCCTAATTTGTATTATAACATATAACACTAGATTAAACTATAAAATTACGGGCTTAAAACCTATATAACTTATTAATTACTGCGTAAGACACGGTTAATTATTTGGTCTATGGTGTTATCGGCTGTTTGTACGGTGCGTTGGTTGGCTTCGTAAGCGCGGTTAGCCGCTATCATATTAACCATCTCGCTAATAGCATTAACACTGGAGGTCTCTAAAACCCCTTGCAGCACCTGCGGCCGAGCCGGGTTATCGCGCTCCATTAAAACCGCCTCACCCGAAAGCTGGCTGGCCTGCCACAAACTGCCGCCTTGTTTATTGAGGTAACGGGCGGCATCTTGCCCCATCAAATCGTAAAAATGCACAATTTTAAGCCTGTCAAAAAGTTCTGTTTGTTCCCACTGGTTACCGGTGGCGCTTACCAGCTGCCGTTCGTCATCAAGGTCGTAAACGGCATTGTAAAAAATATTGCCGTCAATATCGATTCTAAAGTTATTTTCCTTCACGCGGATAGGGCCGTTTTCGCCCATCACCCTAAAGCCCTCTTTGGTTACCACATAACCTTCGCGCCCTAAAGTAAACGAACCGTTACGGGTGTAACGTTCGCCGTGCGGGGTTTCTATCACAAAAAAACCTTCCGCCCTTATGCCGTTACTACCTAAAGCAATGTCAAAATCGTTACCGGTTTCTTTAAAGCTGCCTTGCTCAAAGGCGGTGTAAGTTTCGTTATATTCTACCCCTGTGCCCAGCCGGCCAACGATAGGGGCGGTATCAAAGCTACCAATAGGCATAGTGCGCACACCGTTATCGTTGGTGCGCCTAATAAGCAATTCCGGAAAGGCCTTCATCACCGAAACATCGCGCTTAAAACCGTTAGTATCCACATTGGCTAAGTTGTTAGCTATTACATCTAACCTATGCTCCTGTGCTTGCATACCGCTGGTGCCTATCCATAATCCTCGTAGCATTATTAACCCTCTTTGCCTTTAATTATCGTGCCGGCTAAGGTATACCTTTAGCCCAAAATTTACTGCTAATTAGCCAACCGCCGCATAATAGCCTCTACCACAAAAGCATCACCGTAACGGCCTTCGGTGCGGATACGGTCCCTAAAACGCTCGGCATCACGCCGGTCGTTCCACGCCCCAATATGCAGCCGGTAAAAATCTTGTCCATGCACACGAGCAGTTTGAATTATGGCCAGATAGCCGTATTCTATTAACCTATCACGTTCTTCTATAGCCCTTATCATACTGGGGTAACTTACTAACTGCACCCAAAATGCTTGGCGATTAACAAAATTTTCGGCCGTTACATTAGTGGTAGCGGCCGGCAGTCTTGTTATTGACGCCGGCGGATTAACCGCAGGCTGCTGCGTTAGCGGTACGGTGATAGTTGGTGTTGCCGGCTGGTTATCCGTAGCCGTTGTCGCGGCCGGCGGGCTAACCGTAACCGGCGGAGGTGTTACAGCCGATGGCGGCGGAATAATCACAGGCGGCGTTATTGGCACGACGCCGGAGGGCGGTGGCTCGGCAGCTTCGTCAACCATACTTAAAAAAAAGCCAATATTATTATTAATTGTATTAGTTACCGTAGTTTGCTCGGCCGTTTCATCTTCTGCGGGAGGTAAATCGTACGGGTCGGTGGCAATGATAACAGAATCTTCACCCGGCAACAAGGGTTGATTAGCTATAGTTGCAGGCAGCCTATTGCCGCTGCTAAAAACGGTAAAGGCTAAAAAGATAGTTAGCACCATAATAAAGCCTGCCGAAACTACAGCAAATAATCTTACTTTATTTTGCATAACCACCCTGCTTTATTTTACTTAATATTTTAACCATTTGTTTATTTAGGTACCTTTGCCCGCAATAATTCCTTACTCTATAAATATCGACTTTATAGCTTAAATATTTTAGGCTAAGGCTGCGCTGGCTGTAAATACGCTTTAAAGTAAACAACAAACCTCGTTTATCGCGTTTTAAAGCCCTTATCACTCTTACCGGTAACGGGGCCGTTAGCCAAATTACCACATTTACATAACCTTTTAGCGGCCAATAAGGCAGTAAAGCCGCATTAATGGCTATCTCTCTCTCTTTGTTTTGCTCAATTATTTTTTTAATTTGCTCTACAATGTAAGGGTGGCTAATAGCGTTAAGCTTAACCAACTGCTCCTTACCGCTAAAAACCAGTTGGCCCAACTTAGGGCGGCTAACCTCACCGCTACTATCTAAAATGGCCGTACCAAAGGCAGCCACTATGGCGTTTTTATTGGCTGTTAAGGCCTCTATGCCTAACTTATCGGCATCAATTATTAAATAACCCTGTTTTTCTAGGGTATTTGCCGCCATATTTTTACCGGCGGCCGTTTTACCCGCTATGCCAATAACCATAATATTAACTATCGGCACGTTAATAACTGAAAACTGAAAACTGAAAACTGAAAACTGAAAACTGAAAACTGAAAACTGAAAACTGAAAACTGAAAACTGAAAGATTGTAACTCTTATTCTATGTTTGTCAACTATCAGTTTTTAGTTCTCAACTCTCAGCTATTCAAGCCCCTTGCCATAACTGCACATTTGGCTTACAATAACCAAATGGCTAACATTACCTTTATTACCGGCCCTATGTTTTCGGGCAAATCGGCACGACTGCTCGAGCTTATTTTATTAGAAAAAGCGCAAAGTTACTATCAATACCTCTTTATTAGGCCGGTTATAGATAACCGCGGCTTTATTACCCGTGATAAAGTGATGGAAAAACGTTTTGCCAACAGCCGGCACAACATCGAAAATATTGTGGTTGACAATTTTACCGAACTTAATAAACTAGACCTTAGCCCCTACGAGGCTATCTTTATTGACGAGCTGCACCTTTTTAACGATGACGAAGACGAAGCTCATCTTTTCTTTAAAAAAATTGTGCATAACAACATTCCCTTAATAGCCGGCGGCCTTAACGGTAGCAGCGAACAAGAAAGTTTTGTCGCCATAAGCCGTTTTTTGCCTTTTATCACCAAAATAGAGCTCTTAGAGACTGCATGTTACAACCAAACCCACGATGATGCCGATAGCCACGCTAAAGCCGGCTATACCAAATGGGTTGGTAAAAAAAGCAAAAAAGGTTTAATCGAAATTGGCGATAGCAGTTATGTCGCCAGCTGTGCGGCCTGCTTAAATAAAAATTAAGAAGTAATAATTAATAATTATAAAAGCCGTACAGCGGCCAGCATAAGCTATGAGTTATTATCTATTAATTGTTACCTAAAGAAAAATTATGTTTCTTAAAGATATTTTAATAGAGGCCGGCCGGCAATTAAAGGCCATTAGCGATAGTCCGCAGCTAGATGCCGGCCTTTTACTTGCTCATACTTTAAAACTAAACCGAACGCAGCTTTATAGTTTGCCTAGTGATTACCGGCTTTGTGATGAACAACTTGATAGCTATCAAAAACTTATAAAAAAAAGATTAACCGGTTACCCGGTGGCTTATCTTATTAACAACCGTGAATTTTATGGCCGTAACTTTTTTATCAAAAAAGGGGTACTTATTCCCCGCCCCGATAGCGAAATACTAATAGAAACCGTATTGGCTTTATATCGGAAGCAGCCCTTTAAAACTTTGCGCGATGTCGGTACCGGCAGCGGCTGCCTCGCCATCACTTTAGCGCTTGAACTTGGCGAAGCCGTTCTGGTAACGGCCAGCGATATTAGCTCCATAGCGGCAGAGGTATTTGCTGTTAATAACCAAAACTTAACCGGCGGTAAGGTGGCCTTTAAAGAGGTATCGCTGCTGGAAGACGATGAAAGTTACGATGTTATTATCGCTAATCTACCTTACCTGACCACAGAAGAAACCAACGAAAAACTGGCCGAACAGTGGCAAGAGCCCGCACTGGCCCTTGATGGCGGCGGCGATGGCTTAATTTTAATTGCCAAACTCATAAAACAAGCGCAAGGTAAAACTAGCGCCATTATCTTAGAGGCCGACCCGCGCCAAATGGCCGCTATTAATAAATTATTAATAGCGGCGGGCTTTAACCACACCCATACCGAACGCGATTTAGCCGGTGATGAACGGATAATAATAGGTAAAATTAATAATTAAAAAGTAAGGAGTAAAAATTAATAATCTCTTAATTTTTACTCCTTACTTTAAAATCTAAAGCTATTTGCTTTTTATTTAAAATATAACTAGCTACAAAAATAGCGGCTCCAGCCAATATCATAAATAAACTTAAAATTTGCCCCATACTTAAATTTAAAAAGCTGGTAAAAAGCTGGGGTAAATTATCGCCGGGTCCTAAAGCTACAACAAATCCCAAATGACTGTCGGGCTCGCGTAAATATTCTACAAAAAAACGGGCAAAGCCAAAGCCCATAAACATAAAGGCGGTAACCATACCGTTAAATTTTTTAAAACGGGCTATAACAAACCATAAAAGTAAGCCCACCAACAGGCCTTCGGCAAAACCTTGCACCAGCTGGCTGGGATAACGCGGTAAATTAACAAAAATATCGCCCGTAATATCCATGCCTATCTGTTCGGCAATTTGTTGTACCCAAATATGATAAGTAAAAACCGGCGTGGCCTGCGGAAAAAGCATTCCCCAACCGGCCGCCGTAATGCGGCCGTAAAGCTCGCCGTTAATAAAGTTGCCCAGCCGGCCCCAAGTATAGCCAAAAGGAATTACCATCGCCATTAAATCGGCGGCCGCTAAAAAATTAATTTTAAACCGCCAACAGTAAACTAAAACGCCAATAACTCCGCCGATAACTCCGCCATGAAAACTTAAGCCCGATATACCCACAAATTGCCCGCCCTGAAAGGGCCAAATAATACTTAACGGGTTACCAGCAAATTCGCTAAAACCATAAACAAAAACATAAAAGAGCCGTGCCCCTAATAATAGGCCAACAATACCGTATAAAAATAAATCTTCCAGCTGCTTTTTATTAAGCAAAGGTTGTTCTTGTTTAGCTAAATATTTTTTGGCCAAAATATAGGCCGTTAAAAAGGCCAAAATATACATTAAACCATACCATCTAATTTGCCCTAAAAAACCGGGCAAAAAAGGAAATATTTCGGGCCTAAGCCAGCTGGGGTAATTTATATATAACATAGTTTATCCTTTTATTTTTCTTCAAGCATACTCCTTTCGGCTATAAGGGTCAAGAGGCAGAAGAACACGGGAATTGATAAATTGCACTTTCAAATCCCCTCCGCTGGCGAAACGAGCAGACGAGGGAGTGGAAAGCTTAATCGCACTTAGTTACGACCACTACCCCGGCCTAACGGCCACCCCTTCGTCAGTGAAGGGGATTTATATGCTCATTTTATGAAAACAGTTTATTATTTTAATAATTTTTTAGCATCATTGTCATCAATTTTAAAAAAATCTACCTCTTTTTTAAGCAAATTAGCCTGCTCGTTAAGCACTTCGGCGCTGCTGTTAATCTCTTCGGCCGCACTGGCGTTGTGCTGAATAATACTATCCAAACCGGTAATAGCTTTAATAACTTGCTCCACACCTTCATTTTGCTGGCGGGTACTGCTGCTAATTTCTTCTACCAACTGGGCCGTATTTTGAATTTCGGGCACTACATCAAGGATAGATTTACCGGCTTCTTCGGCCACCTTAACACTACGGCCGGCCAATTCGCTAATTTCGGTAGCCGATGCCGCACTGCGTTCGGCCAGCTTACGCACCTCACCGGCCACAACGGCAAAGCCGCGCCCGGCATCACCGGCCCGCGCCGCCTCAATGGCGGCATTAAGGGCCAGCAAGTTGGTTTGGCTGGCAATATCTTCTATCAAACTAATTTTTTCGGCAATGCTTTTCATAGCCTTAACGGTTTCGGCCACCTTATCGCCACCATCCTTCATCTCACGGCTGCTGTTTACGGCAATTTTTTCGGTTTTAGCGGCATTCTCGGCGCTTTGAGCGATGGTAGCTCCCATTTCTTCCATACTGGCGCTAATTTCTTCGGCCCTAGCCGCTTGCTCACTGCTATTTTGAGCTAGCTGCGCCGACGAGTCGTTAATTTCTGTACTGCTGCTAAGCATTGTCGCGCTAGCCTGCACCACCGTGCCTATTATCTCGTTTAAGCCGGTACGTACCGCTTCAAGGGCCGTAAAAAGCTGGCCAAGTTCGTCTCGGCGGGTAAGCAATTTATCATCAACTTTTTTACGCAAATCGCCGCTAGCCATTGAAGCAGCCTCTAGCATTATCATACGTATAGGCTGGACGAGTTTTTGACGGGTAAATACAATGGCGCTTGTAGTAGCTATGGCTAACAGCACTAAACTAATAATAACCATATACCAAATAAAGTGGTTTACCTGAGCAAAAATTTCGGTAGTAGGAAGGGTAGAAATTAAAATCCAATTTACACCGGGAATAAGCTGCGAATAAATAAAAACATCACCATCTAATTGCTGAAAAGAAGGCCTATTTAAAATATTTTGTTCGTAACGCTCAAGATTAAACTCGGTAAAAAAATTTCTTTGCATCACAAAAGCGGGGTTATTATGCGTAATAAAAAGCCCTTGCTGATTAATTAAACTTACCTGCTGATTAGGGATATTGGTAATTTCGGTAAGCATATCAAGCAAAAAGCTAAGCTCAATATCGGCGGCAATTACGCCAATATCGCGGCCCTGCGCATCATAAATGTTGGTGCCAAGCGCAATAATAAGGTTACCCCATAAAGCGCTAATAAAAGGTGAGGCATAACCTACCCTACCGGGATTAGCTTTGGCCGCTAAAAACCATGGCCGCTCCCAGTTATGCCAATCGGGCTGCGGCTGCCATTCCAGCGGTTGGTTATGAAAAACGGCAAACCCGCCGTCATCGTACCACCACGGCACATTGCTGGTGGCAAATAACGACAAAGCTATCGGCTGTATAGCCGCATTACGGATAAGTAAATTATGCATAGCCGCTTGGTTAAAGGGTTGTTCCTCTATGATAGGAGCGGCAGCGGCGGCCGTAAATAACATCAACGAGTTCCATTCGGAAAACTGAGCCAAAAGCCTATCTTGTAGAGCATGCACATCGTTCGACACATCGCTAAGTATTTGTTCTTGCATAACACTTCGAGCAGCAACGGTAAATACTACGCTTAAAGTTAAGATAGAGACCATATTAATAATTAAAAAAAGTATGGCTATTTCCATCGTTAAAGATATTTTTTTATTCTTATTCATAAAAGCACATTCCGTAAATCGTTATTTTTTAAAGAATTCGCAACAGGATTTATACCTATTATAACACGAATTTATAACCACTATACGACAGGAATTATTCTTTGTCAATCACCTTTACAAGCTATTTGTTTAAAAATTCTATAATAATATTTGTACTTATTATAAGGCGGATTAAGAATTAAGAATTTTGCAATTATTAATTCTTAATTAATTTACCTACTTTTTCATTAATTCCACAATCTTGTGCTTTAAGTAGCGGTTTTCTTTACGTAGCTGGTTAAGCTCGTATTGCTGCACGCGCAGGGTTTCTAACATATCCCCTTCGCTTATGGCTTCATTAATATATAAGTCGGCTACTCCTTCGGCCTTTACACGGTAATCTTCCTCTACTTCTGTAGTCGTTAAGGGCTCTTTAGCTAAATTTTCGGTATTTAATAAATTCCCTTCGTGCTTGGTTACGGCTTCTTCCAGCTTAGTAGCAATACGCATTAAAGCGCGGCTCATTACCCCTTGCGGTTTATAGCGCACCACCGGCAGCCCGCCGGCTAAGGCTTTGTTTTGGCTGTCGTCTCTAAAAACTACGCCTAAAAGCTCCAGCTTTACCCCTAAATGTTGTAAACAGCTGGCCTTTAAACGTTCGGCACGGGCAGCTTCGCTGGGTTCGCTTAACATATTTACCACCAACATAGGATTAAAGTTGTTTAACAACCGCTCAAATTCGGCATAATTTTGGCTGTCTACTTTGGCTAACTCGGTTTTTAATTTGCTAATATCAATATACTGCAAATTTAAGTTACCTTTTTTAAGCTCTTCCATTAAATTATACCCGGCGCTGCCGGCGGGAAAGCTGGCGGTAATAATACGAAAGACGGCGTTTTTTAAAAACAAGTAAGCCGATAGGGCCGCTGCCGCCGTAGGCGAAGTTACCAATAAAGCGGCATTACTAATTAAAAAAAAGTCGAGCGTATTAAAGGCCGAGCCGGCCCCTAAATCGATAATAAGGTAATCGGCCTCCAGCTTTAATAACTGGTTAATTAAGGCCTTTTTTTTGGCAAAATCGATGTTAGCCATACCGGGAATACCGGAATCGCCGGGGATAAACTGTAAGTTATCGTAACCGGTAGCCATAAGATAACTAGCTAAATTTTCGCTGCTATTACCGGTTAAAAACGAGCCTATGCCTTTATCTATGCGGCGCATACCTAATAACAGGTGCAAGTTGCTGCTGCCTAAATCGGCATCTACTAAAATAACTTTGCCCTTAGCCGCCAGTAAGACCGCTAAGTTAGCTGCCAGCGAACTTTTACCTACACCACCTTTACCACTTGCTACGGGAATAATCTTCATAGCTTTATCTTAACACATTTACAAATAATTGGCAATTGACAATTATTTGTAAATGCTATAAATTGAAATTAAAAAAGACGATTATATATTTATGAGCAAAAATAGCAACGAAAACGAAATTACTATTTCTAAAATTATAGCCTGTTACAACGATTTAGCCGCTTACAGCAATAAAGCCCAGCCTTTGCTAGATTCCTTTCAAAGCCGCTACCGCTCGCTGCCGCCCGATGCCAGCGTTACCGTTTTTTTAACCGCCGAGCTAGCCTTTGTGGAAGGGCTAATTGGCCACGAACAAAAAACCATAGAAGTAGCCAAAGAAAAGCAAGAAAAAATCGACAAAGGCCACGCCATTATTAATGCCCATTTGCAGCAAAATGTCGACCGTATTCTTAAATACCCTATGCTTAATATCGAGAATAGCAATAACGAAGAGCTTATGCACCTTTTTGGAGCTATCGATGAACTTGATAGATTACATTGGCCGGCCATCAGCCGCTTTTTGCGCGAGGTTTTTCCATTAAAAGCCAAAAGCCCGCTTGAGATTATCGAAAACCAGTTGTGGTCTATGCTTTCGGTACAAATAGGCAGGCCACCTCCCGCTTTAGCCAGCTACTACGATATGCTTAGGCACGGCGATACCTACCGTATTGATAACGCCGCCTTTAACGCTACGAAAGAGGTTGCCTTTTTTTTAAACGATACCCTTGCTTTATTGCAAAAGGTAAAATTTCCCGAAGAAAACGAGGCTTTTATCTATCTTAAAAATTTAATCGATGATTTTAAACTAAAAGAAATTAAGCGAAAAATTAATTAAGATAAAAAGTAATAATTAAAAACTGCACCTTTTAGTTCTTAATTTTTACTTTTTAATTCTTACTTGACTTACTAGCTGTTTTTGATTATCTTTAGTAAAAAATAATATATAATTAGGAGAGGCAAATAAATGACCGTAAAACCCCTAGCCGACCGCATCTTAGTAAAGGTTGAGCAGGCCGAAACTAAAACTAAAGGCGGCCTTTTTATCCCCGATACTGCCCAAGAAAAAACCCAGCTGGGTATTGTGGTAGCCGTTGGTACCGATGAAAAAATAACTGTAAAGGCCGGCGACAAAGTAATGTACGATAAATACGCCGGCAGCAGCGTAAAAATTGACGGCGCCGAACATTTAATTGTTAAAGCCGACGATTTAATGGCCGTAATTAGCTAAAAATACTCCCCGCCGCCAAAGGCGGGGTATTTTCTTACCCTTTATCGAACTTCAATCTGCAAAAAGGCCCTTTCTCCGCCGTTCTCGGCCTCCAGCCAATAATTGCCGCGCGCTAAAGGTAAATGGTAACGATACGGCGGCCCGTAAAAATGGGCCACGCGCCTATCGTTAATCCACAAAAAAGTCTCGCTGTCGTTGCCCCCAGCTATCTCAATCCGCAGAGCTTGGTTATTGCTACTAATTCTGTCATCAATAAAAAAAACCGCTCCGTCATTCGGTGTAAGAAAACGTAACCGACTAGGCTGCGAACTTACCTGCTCGTAACGGTTAAATAAACTAAGGTAATGGCTATATTCTTCGGGATACAAAATAGAACCATCGGCCTGATGCCAATTACACGGCTGCAAATGCTGATTAAAACTTACATACTCACTTAAGGTAAAAGGGCAGTAAGGTGTAGCCGCCATACCCGATAAAGCGCAAATCTCGACAACTTTATAAAAATTCGCCGGGCTTTGGAAAGTAGGGTGAACCTCGTTTGCACCTTGTAAATAAATAAGCGTATCGCGCACTAAAGCCGCCGGTAACCCGCTGCCGGTACGCGCAATCACCGTTTCGTTTCTAAAATTGCCCATCCACACCCCAACGGTATAATGCGGTGTGGCCCCCAAAGCCCAAATATTTTGAAACTGATTGGAAGTACCGGTTTTAAAGATAGCCTCAAAGGGTGTATCAAAAAAAACACCATCACCAAAGCCGCGCCGGCGCGCCGCCCTATCACTTAAAATGGAAGCCATTAAGACGGCACTTTTTTGGCTGGTAACACGGATAAATTGCGGCCTTGTATTTCTATCGCTTTGTACTCTAAATAATTGTCCTTCGTTAGCCAAAGCGCTAAAAGCCCGCGTCAGCTCGAATAAACTAACATTGGCTCCGCCTAACGCTAGACTTAAGCCTAAATCCCCGCGCTGCGTGCTTAACGAATTAAAACCAAAATCTAACAGATAATCGGTAAAATTTTGTACGCCAAGCCGCTCCAACAAATAAACCGCCGGGATATTAAGACTGCTGGCTAAAGCCTCACGGTAACGCACCGGGCCGTTAAAACGTTCGTTAAAGTTACGCGGTATATAAACTGCTCCAACGGCTCCCGTACCAAACTCGGTAGGAATATCGGGTAAAATATCATTAGCCTCAAAACCTCTTTCAAGACCAAGCGTATATAAAAAAGGCTTTAACGTACTGCCGGGCTCGCGCCTTATCTGCACGCCGTCAATTTGCCCTAAGATAACATCGTCAAAAAAGTTAGGACTACCAATATAAGCTAAAATTTGGCCGCTGCGGTTATCAAAGACCACCATAGCCCCCGCATTTAAACGGTATTGTTCTTGCCCCTGTAAATAAAACTGCATACGCCGTTCGAGGTAGTTGTAAAAATCAAGGTCGGCCGCCAGCCGCCGTTCGTAGGTTCTCGGCCCTCTTTGGGTTTGTAAATAATTAATATAATGCGGCATTAAAAAAGGGTAAGTAAAACTTTGGCTATTGGTTAATGCTTCTGCTATTTGTTGTTCGGTAAGGTTATAACCTAAGCGCTCCGCCAATAAAAAACTTTGCCGGGCCGTAGCCATATTATTAAGATGAGGATTATACAGCTGCGGACGGCGCGGAATAATTACTAAACTTAGCTTTTGGCTTAAATTTAAATCGTTTAAATTACTGCCAAAAAAATAACGCGCCGCACTGGTAACCCCTTCGGTATTAAAGGAAAAAGGCAAATTATTTAAATAAAGCTCTAAAATGGTACGTTTGCTTAGGCGTGCCTCAAGACGCAAGGCATTAAAAGCTTCCAGCAGCTTACCCCGCATACCGCCTTCGTGCGGGCTTATCATACGTGCCAGCTGCATCGTAATGGTGCTGGCTCCACTTACTTGCCGGCCGCTGCTCTGGTTACTTTGTATAGCCCGTGCTACCGCCAATAAATCGATACCATTATGAAAGTAAAAACGCCGGTCTTCGCTGGTGATAAAAAGCCTAATCAGTTCGCGGTCTAGCTGGCGGTAAGGAGTATATTCACGCCGCAGGCCATCATTATTAGCCGCCAGTATTTGCAGCAATGTATCATTTACATCGTAATAACGCACACTTACCGGACGGTTTCTAAATTGCCTAAGCTCCGGGTAAGGGCTTAAGGCTAAAATAAGGTAGATGGCAGCAAAGCCTGCTAATAAAGTAATCGTGGGTTTTTTAAAACGTTTAAACCGTGTAAATTTCATAGTTATTAGCTTAAAGCTTTAATCTCGTCTAAATTAAGGCCGATAATAGCAGCAATTCCCTCTAAGGCTAAGCCATTAGCTAAAGCATTACGAGCTATCTCTAGTTTGCCTTCTAGCATACCTTTTCCTCCACCTTCAAGCAGACCTTCCTCTCTGTCTACTTCTTTAATAGCCGCTTCCATCTCTTCTTGTGTCCATTCTTTCATCAACATACCTGTTACCTCCAGGGCGTGCTCTTTAAAAAACTTTTTTAATATATCGTGGCTTTGGCAATAATGTATGGCCTTTTTTATAGCTTCGGAAAATAAGCTATCTTTATATTTAACATTACCAAACATAGCTTTAGTATAAAGGGATTTTGCTGTTTTGTCAAAGGTAATATTCCGTAAACTATTATAAACGGATAGATAAAAAATATTTTATTTAAATTCTGCCTTGCTAAAATCTTCATTATGTTGTAAACTAATAACTATGATGGTAATTTATAAAAAGATAGCTTTTATTTCTTTAACGGTTTTAACGCTTATTTTTCTTACAGCTTGCGATGAAGACGAAAGCGGGCTGCACGAAATTAATAGTGTTATTATTAGCGAAAGCGAGCACCTCGATTTTACCCCCGTGTCGGCTTATGGCGCAGGCAATAGCCGCACTATAAGCGAACAATGGGTAAGTACCGCCGCCGGTACTCAGGCAGCTGTACCACTAAGGGCTTTCGACCAATTTTATATAAATTATTACACCAGTCCGGCTTTAAACGATTACGAAGCCGCCGATGCCGCTTTATTAGCCACCAGCAGTAACGAAGAACTTAGAGTGATAGATTATAGCCCGCAAGGGCCGCTGCCGGCGCGTGTCAGTTATCCGCAAGTTATGCTTATGTTTAATCACCCCATCGTATCGCTTCAGGCTTTAGGGGCCGAAATTACCGCTGTGCAGGGCATAACCATTAACCCGCCGATAAGGGGCCGCTGGCGTTACTTAACCAGCAGCTTGCTGGTGTTTGAAAGCGATGAGGCCGTTATTGCCCAGCACCGCTACACCGTTACGGTAAATCAAGGCTTTAGGGCCCTTAATGGCCGTACATTACAAGATAACTTTAGCTTTAACTTTACCACCGAAGAGCTGGCCATGACCGGTATGCAAGTAGGTTTTGGGTATACAGGAACGGCACGCTCGTTTAGTAACAGTAATGTGCCCTTGCCCATAGCGCGTTACTTAAGGCTTAGCTTTAACTACGATGTTCCGGCCAGTTTTATTAGGCAATTTATCGATATTAGGGACGGAGCTCGCACATTAAGTTATCAAATAAGCAATGTTGATAGTCGCAATGTGGCCATTGTGCTAAATAACCCGCCGCCGGCCAATAGCCAAATTCGGGTGGTGCTTCGGGAAGGCGCCCGCAGCCAAGCAAATTTTTTAGGCCGCAGCAGCGAGCAAAGTTACAGCTTTAACACCCTGCAACCTTTACGTAACTTATCTGTAAGTACACAAAACCGCTTTACTGCTGCCGAAGGCTTAAACCCCATTTATTTACGCTTTAATAACCCTATTAATGCTGCTTCTATTAGAGAGGCCATCAGCTTTGTACCGGCCAAACCCCTTAATGATAACAACATTACCGTGCGCGGTAACACCATTATTTTGCACGATTTACCCATTAACATTGGCGAAAGGTTTACCATTAATGTTAGCCAAAACCTGCGCGATATTGACGGCCAACCCCTCAATGCGGCTTTATCGGTGCAACTAGAAGGGGCTAGGCCTTTCCCCGAACTGCACATGAGCGCTGAAGGTGTCGGCATGCTGGAAGCCAGTTATACGCCCCGCATTGTGATGGCCCTGCAAAATATGCAAAGCGGCCGTTACCGTATCGGCCAAGCCTTTAACCCTTATGCCCATATAACTTTAACCGGCAATACAGGCGAACCTATTACCGGGTTAGAGGTAAAAAATACTCCTATCTTTAAAGATTTTAATTTAAGCTCTTTTGTTAATGCAGAAGGTTTTGGCTGGGTGTATTTTGCCGCCCAGCTGCAAAGCGATAGCTTTCGCTACTCTTGGAGCGATAGAGACGAAGTTATAACGTATGATAGGTCGGTCAACGTTCAAGTTACTAACATTGGTATTACCGCCCGTTATGGCTACAACCGAATTGCCGCTATGGTGGCAGCGCTGGATACCGGCTTGCCCCTAGAAGGGGCCGTTGTTAAGGCCTATGCCTTTGATAGCGGCTGGAGCTGGGGTTTACGTAACAGAGGTAATATAGATATTTTTAGAAACCACCCACCATTAGCCGAAGCTGTAGTGGATAGCAATGGCCTAGCCACTTTGCCGCTTGGTGAAGAATTATACCGCAGCAGCATAAGAGGAAGAACCTTATTTTTATTGGTAGAAAACGGCAGTGATAGGGCTTTTTATGCCCTTAGGGGCCATAACCAATGGGCCAATGGAGTGTGGTCGCGCGGGGCCGATGCCGTGCTTGACCCGCAGCAAAGAACTTTTGTTTTTAGCGACAGGCGGCTTTACCGCGCCGGCGAAACGTTATCGTTCAGAGGGCTTGACCGTACGCTGCATTTTGGCGAATTTACACCGTATAGCGGTGGTTACACCATCGAACTTTTTGACCCCAGAAATGTACGGATTGCCGGCAGCGAAGGCACGACCAGCGATACCGGTGGCTTTTGGGGCAGCTTTACTTTAAGCGAAGAGGCCGAAAATGGTTATTACCAGTTGGTTTACAGGCGCAGCACACCGGGAGCCAACCGTATTTTTACCGAGCTAGAAGTAGCCGCTTTTGCCAATGCACGTTACCAAATTGCGGTATCGGCTCCTCCCGTCATCTTTTTTAAGGGCGATAATGTGCTTAGCAGCGTTACGGCCAGTTATCTGGCCGGCGGAGTACTCTCGGGTGCGCCTTACCGCGTAAGCTGGTCGGCTTTACCCACCGCCTTTAGAAGCAGTAATTTTAGAGACTACCGCTTTGGCCCGCTTAATTTTGCCGCCAATAGCCGCTCGCTTAGCCAAAGGAATGGGACCCTTAACGGCTTAGGAGAGGCCTCAGAGAGCCTGCCTACCGAAAGTAACTTTGGTATTATCGGCGTACCTTATAACCTTACCGCTCAATTTATCATCACCGATGCCGCCGGTCAACAGCTAAGCGGACAAACCAGTCTGATGCTGCACCCGGCTCGTTTTTATATTGGTTTAAGACGGGCCAGCGGCCAAAGCCCTTTTGTCAGAGTAAATGATAATTTTAGAATTGATTACAGCACCGTGCTTCCTAACGACGAAAGAGCCGTTGGGGTGAGAATGCTGCAGCAGGATAGAAGGACGGCCGGCTTAAACTGGGAACTTTACCGGGTGGAATGGAAGCTGGCCAACCAGCAAAGCGGTGATGACCGTATTCATAGCCGCTGGGAACGAACGGAGGTTAAAGTAAGCGAAGGAGCTTTAACGGCCGGTAGCGGCAGCTTTACGGTACGGCCCGATGCCGCCGGCAGCTACTTTGTACGCGTGCAAAGTTTTGATGAATTTGGCGCCTTAGCAGTAACGGAGCTATCATTTTTTGCCACCGGCTCTAACTTTAGCGGCTTTTTTGCCGATAGCGCCACCGCTTTAAACATTAGCAGCGATAAAGAGGTTTATTTGCCCGGCGAAAGGGCGCAGCTGCTCTTACAAAGCCCGCTGCCGCGGGGACGTTACTTAGTTACCATTGAACGCGAAGGAATTTTTCATGAATATATTACCGAACTAGAGGGCGAGGCCAATGTAATTGAAATTCCTATTGCTTTAGAATATGTTCCTGTAGTTTATGTAAGCATCAGCAGCTACTCGGTACGAACAAGACCGGCCGATAACAGCTTTGGTGGGATAGATTTAGACAAACCTATGGGCTACTATGGAGTAACGGCTCTGTTTGTAGACCCTTATACTTTATCGTTCGACCTAGACATTCAAACCGATAAACAATTTTATCGCCCCGGCGAAGAGGTAACCCTAGAGGTTACTGCCCGACGCGGCCAAAGGCCGCTTGCCGGAACAGAATTAACTTTAATGGTGGTTGACCGCGGCGTGCTTGATGTGGCCGGCTACCGGGTGCCCGACCCTATTCAATTTTTTTATAACATTAGTAACTTTCCGCTGTATACCGGCGGCGGTGATAGCCGTGATTTACTTTTTGACCCGGTAACCTACGATGTAAAAACCTTAGCGGGTGGCGATGCCGAAGAAGATGACGATAAAATGGCTACACGGCGCGACTTTAATCCTACCGCTCTTTTTGAGCCCAGCATCGTAACCGATAGCGAAGGCAAAGTACAGGTAACCTTTACCTTGCCCGATAATCTTACTTTATACCGCATAACGGTAGTAGGGGCTAACGATAATTTATTTGCTAAAGCCGAAAGCGAAATCGGCGTGCGCAACCCTATTAATGCCCAAGTGGTTAAACCACTGCGCATGCGCGAACGCGATACCGGCGAGGTTGGCCTTATGCTTACCAACTTAAGCGGGACTACCCAAGAAGTTACCGTAAGTTTACAGCTGAGAGACGGCAGCCGTATTACCAACGATGGCCTGCGCGTTAATAATGCTACGGCCCGAATTGATGACGAAACCAGCAAAAGAATTAGCCTGCCAAACGGTGAAAGCCGTCTTGTCCCTTTTAATTTGGCGGCTTTAAACGAAGGCGAAACGGTACTAAGCTTTAGGCTGCAATCGGTCCCTTTAAATGAAATTATCGAAGTACCGCTCATCATTGAACGCCCAGTAGTTTACGAAACGGTAGCCTTTATCGGGCAGCTGGATAGTACTACCAACAGAAGCGAAGAACATATTGTTATTCCGGGTTTTGCCTTCCGGAATGACGGTTTTATTGAACTAAGCTTAGATGCCACCCGCCTTGCTATGCTTAGGGAAAGTGCGCGTTACTTATTCCGCTATCCTTTTGGCTGCCTTGAGCAGCGCAGCAGCGCCTTACTGCCGCTGATTATTTTTGGTCGTTACATCGATACGCTCGGCCTTGCTAGTGAAATTGACAACCCAAGACAAGTTGTGGAAAGTGAGCTTAGACGTTTTGCCGGCTTTCAGCGTAATGACGGCGGCTTCCCTTTTTGGCCGGACGGCAGAGTAACTAATAGTTTTGTCTCTATTCGTATAGCTCATATTTTGGCTTATGCCGATGAAGAAGGCTTTGACTATCCTATCAACAAAAACTCGCTGCTAAACTTTACCCGAGCTATTGCCCAAAATTTAAGAGAAAGCCGTTATTTACGCAGTTATGCCGCTTACGTACTGGCTTTACATGGAGAACCTTTAGCGGTATCGGCTTTACAAAATTTACTGACAGATGCCGATAGCGGCAGCGCTGTTCTTATCGGCTTAGCCGCTGCTTACGGCGGGCAAAATGATTTAGCCGAAACTATTTTGAGAGATTTAAGGCGTTTTATCCAATTTGACGGGCGCGGCGTAAGTTTTACCAACCCCGATGGCCACGATAACCGTGTTTTTTGGGGCAGTAACTTAGAGCGGCTTATCCAAATAGCTCACTTACAAGTGCTGGTAGATAGTAACGACCAACTGTTAACCCGGCTTATCTTTACCATTATGTTACAGCAACGAGCAGGCGTTTGGCACAACACTTTTGTTACCGCTCAATTTTTTGAAACCATACGCGCCATTATTAAAGCCGATAACCTTGAAAACCTTAATTTAACCGCTACCACTTCGTTAAATAATAACAATATTCTTAGCGGAAATTTTAGAGGCTTAGCGGCCCAGCCGCTAATAAGGCGTATGCCTTTTAACGAGGCTCCGCTGGCTAACTTACCGCGTAACACGGTGTTGCCGCTAACTATTAACAAAGAGGGGAACTTCCCGCTTTATTACACCGTTATGATGCAATATGCCCTGCCTAACGAGCTGGTACGCGCCCGCGATGAAGGGTTTGGCTTGTTTGCCCGCATAACCGATATTGACAGCGGCGAAGTTATTAGCAACGGCCAGCTGGAAGGCGGCCGAATTTACCGCCTAGATGTTACCCTA
>Ga0131853_10005080_pt1 | contig 23695 bp, 20 predicted proteins | sample TergutLab28metaG_FD_92764 | JGI IMG/M metagenome (GOLD analysis project Ga0131853, IMG submission 92764) | Labiotermes labralis P1 segment gut microbial communities from Petit-Saut dam, French Guiana - Lab288 P1 (version 2) (version 2) | ecosystem: Host-associated > Arthropoda: Insects >...
CAGGTAGATAACGCCAAGGGAAAGTGCCAGGAACAATGTAAGCGGCATACTCACCGTAGTTATAAGGAAAATTATAAGGAAGAATCCGCTCATTGTGGCAAGCCCACGCTTGATTAACCCCATGTACATGTAATTTGCGCCCGGCGGGAAGAATAACGAGAACAGGAACAACAAGCCGCCATTAATTTTTTCCGCAGGTTTGGATGTGCGCCCACCTGCCATTCCCGGCGGTGGAGGTGTTTCCTCGCCAGAGCCAACAGCAATAGCTAAACACGGGCGGCAAAATGTTTTACCCTGCGTATCTACCGCACAATCGCTGCATAACCAACTGCCGCAATGGTTGCAAGCACTTACGGCCTCTTTAGTTGTATGTGTCCTGCATTGCATATAATCATCTCCTAAAAAATCTGTGATTTTATGTTCTTGAAATGATATACGCCAAACTATTGGAAAAGTTTATTTAGCTGCCTACGAAATTTTAGCCAAATTCATCTGTTCCAAGCCTCAAGTCCACGGCCGATATATGTTTTGCCGCCTTCAACCAGTAAATTATTTTCGTGAGGGCGAGTGTCGATTAAATTGTAATTTACTTTATCCTGCGTTTCTATATTGCTAAACGCAATAGGCAACCCCGCAGATAAAAAGAAACTCTTGCCTGTTTGCAACTGAAAATGAATATGCGGCTCGGAAGAATTGCCGCTGTTGCCGCATTTGGCAATAACCTCGCCCTGCTTAACACTGTCACCGATATTAACGGACACGCTGCCCGGCATAAGATGCGCAACCGTACTATATTCGTTATCAAAGTGCTTGATAACTATGTAGTTGCCCCGCAGGTCTATGCTGTCGCAATAGGCATTTAACCCATCCACAAAGCTATCCTTTGCATTTTTGCGTACGGTAACCACCACACCATCCGCAATGGCAACAATATCCTTGCTGTAGCAGTGGTAACTCTGCACGTCTCTTTTATTGCCATTGTACGACTTGCCTTCATCATCCACGACAATAAAATCGTACGCATATTTTTGCGAAGCAGAGCCACCATGCAGCAGCTTTTCATCTACTCCGCCGTTAAACACCGTCCACTTGCCTGTAAACGGTAGTATATATTCTCCCTTTTGCACATGAGTTTTTATTGTGGGCGGTTTGGATTTGAATTTAACCGAAACAATCATGTCGCCAAGCATTTGATACATCGACTGCGCAAAAACAAAAATAGGCGTTGATACAAAAATGAGCGCAAAGGCATAACCAAACTGCCTTAACACAAAATTATCCAAGAACAGCCCCAAAACACCCAGCACAAACAAGAAGAACAATTTACTTAAAATTAAAACTGTCCAACTGCCCCAGCTAAACCTGCGCAGAATAAGCCCTGCAATTCTGCAAGCTATTACCACAATAATAAATATCATCCATGGTTGCATATGTATATGCTCCTATCTCCAAAATTTAAACTATTATAGCAATAAAAAAGAGGCTTGTAAGCAAGCCTCAAGATAAATCTACTCTATCATACTGCGTATAACTTCTATGGTTTGCTGCGGTGTAAATAGCGGAGACGGCCAAAAACTATACGAAAAACCATCATATTCCCAAACAAAATGGGTAACCATTTCAGGCAAGCGCAACTCGTACACTATAACTTCGCCTATAACATGTTCTATCACTTCGCCGCCCAGGTAATACCTCGTATGCCATGTGTCTTCGCTTACTTTTTCAACAAATATTCTTAGTTCGTCCCTGCAAAGGTCAAATACATTGTCTAACTCCTGCATAGCGTAACTGATTACAACATTCCATGCCGAACCATCCGGCAAATAAAAATTGGTTAACCTAAAACGTGGAGCTTGAAACAAGTCAACATATGCCGTAGGAAGTCTTGGCTCTCGCCCAAATGCAGCAACTACGTCTGCATAAGTGGCGTTGCCTGCCCGCCACGATGCTTCCTCTGCCAATGAATGTATCTGTACGCTGTGAAGGTCGCCTCTCCTACTGACGTGAAGCCAAATTGTGCCAATCGGCTCGCCTGAGGCAGTGAAAAGCTCGTAACCACGGTCGTAAAAACGATACCCGCCAAAGGTAAATATCCCTGAGTGCGATACTACAGGCTCAAAGTCTATTGGTGTGCCGTCTGCCATAAAAATTTGCCCCGCCACTTGCTCGTTAATAAACCGTGCGGCGTCTGCATCAAGGCGGCGGATGTACTGGTTGTCGGTGAGAACCCAATAAACAGGATACCCTGTAAGGTTGTGTTCGGTGGCTTCGGCATATACCTGCCTGCCATATTCATCGTCGGGCAGTATCACAATATCAAAGGATGCACCGGTTTCGACTCGCCTGTACACCATTTCCGTTGCAGCATAAACGCCCGTAACAAGCAGAACCACCACTGCAACAGCAGCGACTACTGTTTTAAAGCGCAAGCGGCTCTTTGCCGGGGCGGGCTGAGTTTGACACAGTACTCGCACTGCTTCGATATTTGGCATTTTGTCCTGCGCTATGTTATTGATAATTTCTTTGCCTTTCATGTCATTTCTCCTTTCGAGTTTGGGTTTAGTATGTTGCGCAATTTTTTATATTTCGGTACAGCTTATTTTTTACTTGAGATTCGCTTACGTTTAATGCCTCTGCTACTTCTGCTATGGTCAACCCCACATCGTAGAATAAATAAAACATCTTTTGCACCATTTCCGGCTGACTGTGGATATACTGCTTGGCTTCGTCGATTAGGGCTTGCTCCACAACAAAATCTTCCGTTAAAAACGCATCCGATTCCATTTCGAAAATATCGATACTTTCGTCATCTTCTGTTAAGGCATTAGAAGACACAAACATATTTAACCGCTCCTGCAACGAATAATGCCGTGCGAGTTTTTGCCTGGCTAAACGCAACACAAATGCTTGCGGATTGGTTATGTAATTTTCGCCCCGCTTTTGCAGCACTTGATACAGCTCCATATAAGTTTCCTGAAAGATATCCTGTATATCGGCGGTGCGCCTGCACTTGGCAGTTATAAAGGTGAGTACCGCTTTGTGTGTGGCGTTGTACATTTCATCAAACATAAATTACACCTCTACCTATATAGCGGCGTGAATGCCGAAAAAAGTTTCACAAAAAAAGCGGCTTACGCCACTTTTTTTTAATATCTCATACCAATTCTGTTACCGTTCGCATCAAAATAGTCGTCGCCTCTAAGTTCACAAATGCGGTTACCATAGTTATCAAACATGTAGCTACCACGGAATTCGTACAGGCGGTTGCCGTAATTGTCAAACACATAATCGCCACGTATTTCATACACACGCTCGCCTGTATCTGTCCAGATATAATTGCCGCGGCGTTCGTATTTTCGTGCGCCGTAATTGTCTCTAAACCATTCGCCGTTTTCACGCAACCAATCCATTGTATGCCTCCTACTAATCGAGCCATGTAAGTTCAAACTCCACCCAGGGCGTAAGCGGGTTGTTTTCCCAATCCACCTGACGAGCAACGAGGCTTATCATATAGTAAAATCCATCACCCCGTGGTAGAAAAAACGTATTAAACTCCCAAAAGAACCAAGCCGGGCCTTCCCATATATCTACTTGTAAAATACGCCGCCCGTTATAAATCCTTTCTTCCCAGGAGGTGTCGCTATAATGCCAGTCTCCTCGGTGGTTTTCAATAACCCACCCCATACCATGGTAATTAAATGAAATATCTTGAACCCCAACGACATCACCTTCGCTACTGGTCCACCACAACCAATCGCTAACAATATCTCCGCTAAAAGGCTCGCCCATGTACATGCCTTCTAAATTTGCCCAAGAAGGCATCCCATCCGGCACAGATGGTTCGTATGCCAATGGTGCTTCTTCTGCCGGTGAGGGCTCTTCTATCGGTGGGAGTTCTTCCGCCCATGTGTCTTCCTCTTCATATATGTTGCCATATATTTCCGGCATTGTATGTACTGGGATAATAAGCTCCATGCCCACTAGCAAATTATTGGGATTTTCTAAGTTATTAATTTCAACTATACCTGCGAGAGTTACTCCAAAACGTGCAGCAATCGACCCAATAGTATCACCCGGTTGCACTATATATGAATATAGAGATGTCTCCGGTTGTTCTGCAAGGTATTGCTCTTCAAGCCACTGTTCATCCCATATTTGCTGTGCATGTACCGCCTGTCGCCCCTGCCAATATTGATATTCAAGATGGGCAACACGCAACATATTAATCTCAAATATAGTGCTTACCCCAATAACAAATATGACCGCCAACAATAATGCTTTTTTCCCGCTTTTTACGGCAAGCCATATTGCTGCCAACAGTAAACCGCAAATAATAACCCCGGCAACGACTGCAAAACTAGGCCGCACCGTTGCCAGCCAAAATGCCCACCGAGAGAAACGGTAAACGAAAAAGTTTATCAAAACAAAAACAGCAAAAGCCGCCGTCAGAAAGATAGCTCCAAGGGCATATTTGCTTACAGCAATTGTATCATCGAAAGACTCTTGCTCTGGTGTTTGCACCGCTACAGGCTCATCTGCAACTGTTTCACCGGGCATTTCGATGCCACAGTATATACATATTTTTTTGACTGCTTTCAACATTTTGTCGGCATGGGCGGTATATTTTTCGCACATATCTATCATTTTATTCATACGAGCAGCAACCGTACCGGCGGGCATTGGTTTTAAAGCCTTGTACAATTCCTCTTCGGCTCGCACAAGGTCGCTGCGCATTGGTGTAAAAATATTAAGCACATCGGCAACTTTTGCCGCCAAACTTCCCTTATGCCCCATCACCTCGTCGGCAATTGCTGCACCCAAAAGGGGAATGATAAAGTCGTCACGCATATCTTTTTTATCTTGTAAAAACATTTCTTCGTAGGGCTTTAGCAGCACTTTTTCCAAATGGTCGCAAAAGCTATCCATTTGCTTTGCATATTCCGCCTCGGTTAAACCTTTAGGCTCTGTAACGGTTGGTTTTTGGGCAAGCGGTTCTTGGCTATAGTTATTTACAAATGCCTCGTATTTATCAATTGCAGCCAAGGTAACGCCGTCGTCTAAATCGTACAAAGCATCTCTGTCGACGTTGCCGGAATCAAAAATACTCATTGTGCTTTACCTCCCACAAAACTTTCAAACTTCTCCGTTACCTTTTTTATTTCGTTAATGTGGGTTTGTGCAGCTTCCAAGCGGGTTATGTATTCGGCGGCACGGGGTTCTCCTGCACCTTTTATCGTATGCAAAACTTTAATACCGTTTTGGATTGATTCTGCCATGCTTTGGAAATAATTGTCGCCCAAAGATTTTACATATTCGGCAAAATGTCCACCGCCATAAACAGCATCCTTGGCAATGCATGTACCTAACCGCCTTGTCACCTTTTCAATGGTAGCGGTTTTAAGCATCATGTTATCCAAAACGGGCAGTATTTCCTCTACCGAATTAAAAATTCCGCTTACGGCTTCTTCGCTAAGTTCTATAGCCTTTGGGTCTCGCAGTGCTCCCGCCTCTACAAGTTTTTCGGCACGCTTATTAAGCGTTGAAAATTCGTCCTTCAACTCCTTGAACCCAACGATTACAAGTATTTCGTCTGTGGCAGGAACTTCTCCTATCGTTATTGCATGGATATTGTTATGCGCTTCAGAGATAATCCACTGTAATTTATCTTTTATCTCCTTTTCGTTGCCGCTGTCGGTAAAAATGAGCGTATTAAAAAATTCTAAAACTTTTTCCGCTTCTTCGGCAAACACGGTTATCCGCTGTTGCAAAGCGCGGTTACCGCTTATATCTTCTTCTAATTGAGCTATCATTTTGCGGTGGTCGTTCATGTATTGTTCTGGCATACCTGCGCTTAGCATCTTTTTAAAGTACACAAGTGCATCTTCCATACTTGCCGTGTTTGAAAGCGGCTGTTTGCCACTTTGGTGTATCTGATTTCTCGTCAAGTAAACATCGGCAACGACTTCATAGTCCAAGAAATTTAAGGCAAGTCCTACCTCTTGCGCCTGCGCTATCCCCTGCTCCATTAAGCGAATGCCTTCGGGTTTGTTACGCAGTGTACCAAGTTCGGCTGCTGTGTATGTCTCACGCAAGTTGGAATGAAGCACACCGCAATATAAAGCACCAAGCATTATCTTGCCCCATGCACTATCACCTTCGAATGCCAGCTTTTTGAGCCAGTGCAAGAATTTTCCGTTGTCGGCAAAGGGGTTCTCCGGTTTAGTGTTTGGATACAGCAAGACAGCCAAATACTGCATTGCTGCTTGTGAACCCATTTCGGTTGCTTTTATCCACCATTGTTCTGCGCTTTTGCCATCCCCTCGTTGGAGATACTCCATGCCCAGGTTGCACATAGCAGACCTGTCGCCGCTTTCGGCTTTTGCTATAAGTTCATGCATATTACATGCTCTCCGGTGCATCCATGCCCAGTAAGCTAAGTCCAATTTTCAACTGCATTTTAACCGCTGCTACAAGCGATAATCTCGCCTGGCGCAACGCTTCATCATCTACAAGCACGACATGGTGGTGATAAAAACTGTTAAACGCCTGCGCCAACGCTACCAATTGCCGTGCGATGATATACGGCTCATACTTTGTCGCCGCTTCTTCAATTTTTGTAGGGAAATCACCGATAATGCGCAACACGTCAAAGGCTTCGTCCTCTGTAAGCAGTGCGGGGTCAATGTTACTACCCGCTTTGTAGCCGCCCTTTTCAAGCACGCTGCACGCACGGGCATGGGCGTATTGTACATACGGTCCTGTTTCGCCGTCAAAGTTGAGCATTTGTTCCCAACTAAACACAGTGTCCTTTATAAGGGTGGTGTACAGCTTATTAAATATCACCGCACCAATGCCCACTTGCTGCGCCACGATATCCTTGTTGGCAAGGCCGGGGTTCTTTTCTTCGATTATTTCCTTGGTTTTAGCCACAGCATCGTCCAGCAAATCTTCCATTTTTATAACTTTGCCACGGCGTGTAGAAAGTTTGCCTTCCTCGAAACGGAACAAACCATACGGTATATGCACAAGCCCGTTAGCCCATGGATATTCCATCAGCTCCAGCACTTTAAAGAATTGCTGAAAGTGCAAAATCTGCTCTTGCCCGGTTACGTACAAGCACAGGTCGAAGTTAAAACTTTCTTGCCTATCCATTGCGGCGGTAATATCACGGGTTGGATAAAGCGTACCGCCGTCACGGCGCAGGATGAGGCATGGCGGCATATTAAATGCCTCCAAATCTACAATTTGCGCACCATCGCTCTCTTGCAACAAACCTTTTTGACGGATGAGTTCTACAGTCCTGTCCATCTTGCCGTTGTAGTAGCTTTCACCCCGGTACATATCAAAATTAACGCCCAAACGCTTGTAAATACGCTCGTATTCTTTAAGGCTGATGTCTACAAACCACTGCCAAATATGCAGTCCTTCTTCGTTGCCCTCTTGCAATTTTACAACCCACGCACGAGCTTGGTCATTTAGCGACGGGTCTGTGTCCGCTTCTTCGTGAAAGCGCACGTAAAGCGACACAAGCTCATCTATGCCGTCTGCGTCTACTTTTTCTTTGTTGCTCCAATTTTTATACGCAACAATTAGCTTGCCAAACTGTGTTCCCCAGTCGCCAAGATAATTGATAGCGGTTACATTGTAACCGAGGAAGCGTAAAATCCTGTCCAGTGAAAAGCCAATAATCGTAGAACCCAAATGCCCGACGTGAAAATGCTTTGCAATATTGGGTGACGAATAATCCATAACCACGTTTTTGCCGATACCAAGCCCGGTTGCACCGTAGTTTTCGCCTTTAGAAATAATTTCGCCCAAAACATCTGCGGCAAAAGCCGTACGGCAAAAGAACACATTCACATATGGGCCTGTCGCCTTTATTTCACCAACCCATGCCGGGCTGTTGGCAGATATTTTTTCTACAAGTTCCGCCGCTATGGCAGGCGGGGCTTTTTTTAGTTCCTTCGCAAGGCGGAAACATGGGAACGCCAAATGCCCAAGCTTGGGGTCGGCGGGCGTTTCTATCGCTTGCAAAAGTTCGTCCTGCGGTAAGTTTGTATGGGTCGCAAGTATTTCTGCCAGGGATTGTTTGTAATTCATATATGCCTCCAGTGTACAATTTAATTGCGGATATTATAGCATGGATGCTACAGGAAGTTAACCAACGACTGTATCTCAGCCCACAAATTATTATGCACGTAGCGGATAAGCAACACATAACTAACCACAATGCACGCAACGTTTATCACTTTCATTTGCCGCTCACGTTTTTCTGTATCCAAAACCGCTTCCAGCACGGATTGTATGAGAACGATAACAAGCAGCTCGCCAATTAAAATAAAAAATTCTCGCATAAAAATAACCCCTTTGCATTCATATACATATGTATATGTGCCGAGGGGTTGTTTAATTTTTATATCTTGCCATCCTCCAAAAGAGAAATAACCGGATATAAGTCGTTGTAATGTTTTTGTAAAAACATAGCATTCTGCTCTTTAACCAGCGTTTGCGCCACATAATCTGCAATGGGCGTAATCAATCGCTCGTGTACGCACTGCACCGGTGTTATATCATCAACAATATTTATGCTGTCGCTGCCCAAATTATCGTAGGCATAATTGCAGCGGGATTTGATTGCGCATTTTTGGCAAGGTTCTGCGGGTATTGCGCCCCTTTCATATATTGCCGCTTGCTTCTTTTTATTAAGACCAGATAAGACATCGCCAATTTCAAAAACCGGATTGTTCAAATGCTTAGACATTGGATAAATTTTACCGGCTGGGGCGACGGATGGCTGATTAATGTTCATCCTTGCCCTATCTATGTTGTATTTATCGCCCTTTAGGTGCGACAAAATTTTCATATCAAAGGAAGAAAAATAAAACTTTTCCTCTGCCCTTGTCCATTTTATGTACATTTCCGCAATTTTTTTGTATTCGCTCTCCAAGGTCACAAGCCGTTCTTTAGTCCACGGCGCAGTTTTAGAATAGTTAACACCCATGTGGATGTACCTGAATCCTTTTTTAAACAAATACTCGACAATCTCCGCCGCTTTATGCGCAGTCTCCGGGTCTACAACGCTCATGCCCATGGCGTAAGGCTGATATTTTAAAAGCAGCGGAATTTTTTCTTCCAAAACAGCCAGCGACTCTGTTCCATCATGGAATCTGCGGCAATCGTCCTGCGCAGGACCATCGCAAGAAAACCCGATAGTCATATTTACGCTGTTTGCAAATTTTAAAAATTCCTCGTCCAAAAGCGTACCATTGGTAGTGATTTTATAGTAAAACGTATGCCCCGTCTTTTTTCTAATGCCCTTGGTGTAATTAACTACATCATAAATAAGCTGCCTTTCCAGCAGCGGCTCGCCGCCATAAAAAAGCAGCCCGGATGTGTCTTTATTCTCCATGCCAAGCTTTACTGCCGCAAAAGCAACCTCACGAGACATGCGCTCCGGTCCGCGTTTTACAAAACAGTATTTGCAGTTCAAATTACATTGGTCGGTAAGATGCAGTGTCAACTGCAATATCATCAGCCCCTAATGCGAAATAATTATTGCTCGTGTATCCTCGTTCCAATCGACTGTTGCTCCTATTGTTTCGGCGACAAACTGGAGCGGGATTAGTATTGTGTCGTTGTACATCATTGCGGGTATGTCGCTCAACCATTCACGGTTGCCGTAACGTGTGACAGAAATATTGCTTCCGGTGTTGAAGCTTTGGAGACCAACGCTAACATGCACCGTAATCCCACTTTCTGAACCTGAAGTTACAATACGGAACTCATTTGCATCCTCACTAATTCTCATTTCCAATGCTTCGAACAACTCAATTGCCGGAACCATTAGATAATTGTTGATGATTATAGGGGATTCGCCAAAGGCAAACGCCGTGTCGTTTATAACAACGTCAATGCTCGGGAATTGCTCCAATACGCCTTCCAACTGCAAGCGAGCAATAAATTCATCTGCCTGATTGATAAGCTGCCGCACAAGAAGCGGGCGCAATGCTTCCACTTCTTCATCTAATGGATGTGCCAGTATCCACATGCCCTCGTCCGACCACTCTCCGCCACTGCCAACACTTCGCCCCGGGTTGTAAAATACGCCAACCATAATATTGCCTAACTGCTCCGCAAAAGCTTCTCCAATTCGCCCGGCAAGTTCTCGTTCACTAGGCATAAATGCTTGACTAGCTCCCAGCCAATTTACATGCGCAACACCAACCCCCTTTTGTGCGTCAAATAAATCGAGGTCGACACTGCCGACAACTTCCCTTAAATGCCAATCCGCTTCGCCATAAATAGTATCCCCTACTTGTATTGGAGGAAAAATAACCCCCGATGGCGGCATGGCATCAAAAACAAGCCCCGCTGCTTCCAGCCGTACTTGAATAATACCAAAGGCCTCTTGTTCGGTGAGGTGTACCATATAGGCAGAACCGCCGCCACCGCCTGTATGAATGCGCACAAGCAAATCGGCTTCGCTATAGCTGTTATAACTGCCATAACCGCCTTGCGTATAATTAAAATCATGTTCGACATTATTCGGGCGAACCTCCCTGATTATGTTACTCTGCACATATCCGAGATTTTTCTCGACATCACTCAAAAGGCTCTCACTCACCGCATTTACACACCCCGACAACGCAAACGCCCCGACAAGACCTAGTCCGGCTATAATTTTTGCATTTTTCTGCCACCTACCGGGCATTTTTTTTAGCAAATCAGAATTATTTTCTCCAAACACCGGAACATCCGGTATCTCGTATGCATCAATCGGGCTTATGCTCAAATCAAAATCTTTCATTGCAAGCCAGCCTCCTTTATCGTGATAATTACAAACGCCACAGCGTTTTCATCTGTATGCGAAATGCTTACATGAAAAACCGCTTCATCCCCCGCAAGCTCTTTTGCCTTGCCATGCAAATTAACAAACGGCTTGCCATTTTCGTCATGCCGTATCTCTATCTCGCACGGGAAGAAGCCGTTGAAGCCAACGCCTAACGCTTTTGCTACCGCTTCTTTTGCGGCAAAAAGCCCCGCCATGCTTTCGATACCTTTGCCATGCAAATATTCTTGCTCGTAAAGTGAAAAAACCCGCTTTAAAAATTGCGGGCTTTTTTGTTTATCCTCAAAGCGGGACACTTTTACGATGTCCGTGCCAATTCCAACTATCATAGCTTGTTTAGCTCCCTGCAAACCAAGGAAATCGGCAAGCCCATAACAGTATAAAAATCACCGCTTATACGCCGCACCAAAGCTGCACCTTTTTCTTGCACGCCATATGCGCCAGCCTTATCAAATGGCTCGTCTGTACGCACATACGCAAGAATTTCCTCCTGTGTAAGCGGATGAAAAGTAACCTCCGCCATGTCGAAAAACACATGCGGTCTGCCGTCACACAGTAACGCAACCCCGGTATACACCTGATGAGTATTGCCCTGCAATGCGGTTAGCATTTCCACCGCTTCTTTTTCATCTTCCGGCTTACCCAGCACCTTGCCGTTAAAATACACAATCGTATCCGCAGCAATTATTATGCCCTGCTTCTGCTGTTCGTCCAAAATTTCAAAAGTAGCGTTTGCTTTGCGTAAAGCCAGCTCCATCACTTGGTCGCCGGGTTTGCCGGTAACGGTTTCGTCTGCATTGCTAACCACTACTATATGCGGAATGCCAACCTGCTCCAGCAACTGCCGCCTGCGTGGCGATCCGGATGCTAATATAATCTGTCTAGCCATATATAACTCCCTGAAATACAATCTAACCTTTGCTATAGGCGGGCTTGACCGCCTTTGTCAAAAAGAACAACGTAACCCTCTTGCGCACAAGTGCGCTGGCCGGGCGGCCTGTGCTTTCGCACACCGCCTACGGCGGAGTTAGCAGGTTACCTAATAAGCTATTGGTAACGAGTTTGCAGTATGCAGGTAGGCGGGACAGGAAATTTTGCCTGTGCCTGCATACCGGGAAAACTACATTAATCGTTCCTAATAGCCGCCAATGCACTCAGTCTTGTTGCATGCCATGCGGGAAAAATTCCGCTAACCAAGCCTACAACGCTTGCAACAGCCAATGCAACACCCATTAGCCACGGGGTAATAAGTGCTACAACTGCGCCTTCCATGCCTTCGGTTTGGATTGGCGGTGCCATGTTTAGCCGCCGCAAAAATTCTATGTCAAAATTATTTAGCGCATATGCCCCGGCAAGCGCAATAAGTATGCCAAGCACCCCTCCCAGCAAGCCAATAACCGCCGCTTCTGTTAAGAATAGCTTGCGCACATCTGCAAGGGATGCGCCAATAACTTTCATTATACCAATTTCACGTGTGCGCTCTGTTACGGAGGTTATCATTGTGTTGGCAATGTTTATTGCCGCAACAAATAAGCTAACCGCTGCAATGGTTGCAAGCAATGTTTGCATGGCTTGCTGGCTACGGCGTTGGTTGTCTATCCAGTCGCCATTAAACCACGCTTGATAACCCATTGCACGTATTGCCATCGCTACTTCACGTGTTTCATCCATGCTTGCTGCAAGTACGTACAGCTCGTCGTAAGTTTCTCTCGGGCCGCCACGCACGGCAGAAAATCTCGGCCACCATTCGTCTTCTTCCCTTGAGCGAATATTCGCTTCATCACGCATTTGTATCAGTGTGTGCAAGAGTTCGATATCCATGTAAATGACACCGTTATTCCAATGACTCCATTCGTCCGGCTCTAATATGCCCACAACTTCCAACTCAAAAGAACGTATCGGGCGGAAAGCCTCTTCTATTTCCATGCCGCCGTCATCTTCTTGGAATCTGCCGCGCCAAAAGCTTTCGGTATCGTAAAAAAGGCGTATAGGGTCGTTAAGCACATCTACAAGGGTTTCAACCTCTGTCCACTGCTCTTCCCAAAAACGGTCGCCCCACCACATATCGCTTGACGTGTCAAAAAAGTGCCGCTCGGCAGACGAGCCAAACACAACGGCAAAACCATCATCTGCGGTTAACAAACGTCCCTCTGTAGTTCTGAGTCCCATTGCCGCCAATGCTTCCGGATTAATGCCCGTTACATCTGCCATCATGGCATACCTACCGCTACGGATTAAAAGCGAACCCCGCATCATAGGCGTTACCACTTGCACACCGGACAACGCAGCAATTCTTGCCACGCTGTCGTCGGTTAAGTCACGCTGCACAGCTTCCACCATTTGGTTTGTGTCCGGGTCCCAAGTCATGCCCGGCCACTGCGGGCTCACTTGAATTTCTGTCATATTAATGCTCAAATCTTCGAGCATTCTTGCAAACTGGGCATCTGTAGCCAGCCCCAGCGATATCATTAGAATGATAGAACCTGTGCCAATCATTACCCCAAGCAGGGTAAGAAATGTGCGCAACTTACGTTTTATCAAGTTGCGTACGCACATGCCAATTACGTCAAAGCCGCTCACATTACACCTACATTCTATAAATCAATCTCATCGTCCGATTCAGACTTTTTGCGGTTTGCAGATACTATAACAGCACCCACAACAATAACAGCCAAACCTACAACCACAGCAGCCGGTATCCAAACTACAGGACTACGCAACAACCCAAGCAAGTCAAAGCTTCCGCCAATTTCTCGCCATTCGCCTGTTTCAAAATCAAATTCCCAAGTTTGAACCCATTCACCATTGTCGTCCCAGTAGCCGGATGGGATAAATTCGCCTGTTTCGAAATCGAAAAAGCCGTCCATACCCATGCCCATGCCCATTCCGCCGCCGTCAAACGGGTCACGGAAGCCGCCGCCTTCAGCCCAACCGTCGTCCATGCCCCAGCCTTCTTCTACAAACACTTCAAACGGATGAACAAGCGTTATAATTTCGCCGGTGATATCTTCGCCGGTAACAATAAATTCACCTTGAAGCATACCGCCATGGTGAGGAACAATAACCCCGTCAAAGCCTATGGTGCGTTGCGCATTTATCGAGCCGATAAACCTGCCCGCTTGGTCTACATCAAAAGGACCTTCTGCACTGGTGCGCACATTGATTAGGTTAACCCTGCCGGAATTGATAATATTGTAGCTAAACGGCACATGCGCCCCTACCTGAGGCGTAGACCAACCCCAGCCACCGATGTTTACATCGGAAAGCTCAAGCCTTGTAACCTGTGCGACAGAAATGCTTATTTGCTGGTTTGCACTGTGTGTTTCAAAATCTTGGTCTTGATAGTCGAAACTAAACCGCATATTATGTGCACCCGGTGTAGCCTCGGTTACTGTGGTAAAGCGCAGGCTCATTGTAATTTCTTCATGCGGCCCTATATCGTCTATAAACAGAGTGCTGCTGCCGCCAACCGGGTTAAAGCCCGCAAAATGCGACTGTTGCCCCGGCAAAGATGCGCCAAGCACTTCTTCCATAATAATGCGCACGTTATTTACAGCACGTGTAGCACTTGTATTACGGAAGGTTATTTCCATGCCAAATTCTTGTCCGGCGCGTGGTACGGGCGGGTCAAGCACCATTGCGCTAACAATGACACGAGGTATTTGCACTCGCCCTGTGTCTGTATCACCTTGATCCGGGTTATTTACATTTATAACCGCAAACTGCTGGAAAGATAATTCGCCATAGCTAACGGTAAACCCAATGCCATAACTGCGTGTTAACGCTGTATCAAGCGGAGAAAAACTAAACGAAAGCCGTTGCGATTCTCCAGGAGCTAAGCTTTGGATAATTTGCGTACGGGATGTTTGCACCGGTACGATATCGTTATTTTCGGGCGTTGCTTCTACTCTAATGTTGCGGGCGGTCGTGTCACCGGTGTTGTGTACATAAAAGCTGACCGTACCGTTACGCCCAACGTTAATTGTACCGGACGGGCTTGTCATGTTGCGGATTTCTAAATTAGATATGCCATCTTCTGCGCCGGTAACGGTTACAAACGCCGGGAAAGTTTCAGTTATAGAATCTCCCGTAGCACCTCTAAAGGTTACACGGAAATTTATTTGATGCGTTCCGCTTGTTACCCTGGTAGACGCCTGCATTGGAAAACTAAGCGTATGGGAAGCCCCACCCGCCATGTTTGCAAAAAACGCTTGGTTTAAGTCGCCTGTAAAAAAGATTACATCAGGGTCAAGGTTATGGAAACTCACTTGCACGTCTTGTGCAGGAATGTTGCCCGGGTTTTGAATGTTGGCAGAAATAGTAAATGCCTGCCCAGGTGCAACTGTGGTTGCACTGTTTTGGAAATTGCTGAGGCGCACGTTTGGTGCTGTTGCACGGCCACCAACAACACGAACATTTATAGCATTGGTTGTTGTGCGGTTTTCGTTTGCTTGGTTGCGGAAATGGTTAGTAAGCGCAATAGTATGGTTGCCGGATTCGGCATTTGCATCCACAGTTATTTGCAAGCGCATAGAAATTTGTCCGTTTTGCCTAATTTGGGTTACATTGTTTGAATTGCCCAAAAATTCGACAGCAAAAGGCGCACCGGCAGAAGGTGCTGCTTGCGAAAGAAAACCTTGCGCATTTCCTGTGCCGATATTGCGTATAACTACCTCAACTTCTACCGTCTCGCCAGCGTTAACAGTAATGTTTTGCGGCGTAAGCAGTTGTGGGTTAGGCGTTTGTGGTGCTGCCGGAGGCGGCGGTGGAGGTTGTTGTGTTGGCGGGTCGGGGATAAATGGAGGTTGGAAACCACCGCCACCACCTTGACCTTGCAGCAGCTCAATTAGCATATCACGCAAAGCTACATCGGCTTCCAGCTCTGCTATTCGCTCTTCTAATTCTTCAATCTTATCTTCCAGTTCCGGAATTGTTGGACTCGCCAACACAGGCGTTGCCATTGCAAACACCAATATTATCGTTAGTAAAACTACAAACACCTTTTTACACTTCATGTTCGTTCTCCTTTTCCGCTCCGGTTTTAATTGGAGTTGTTATACTTTCTATGTTTCCATCTTTTATGTTAATTATTTGGTCTGCGTATTCGGAAATTTCTGTATCGTGGGTAACAATGATTAATGTTTGGTTTCGTTCACGTGCCATGGACGTAATCATGTCCATCATTTCATAGGTAGTTTTGGTGTCCAAGTTGCCTGTAGGCTCATCTGCAAACACCACTTGCGGATTGTTGACAAACGCACGAGCAATACTTACACGTTGCTGCTGCCCGCCGGAAAGCTCGCTTGGCTTGTGCCGCCAGCGGTTGCCCAAACCAACGGCCTTTAGCATAACTTTTGCAGCTTGGTTGCGTTTGCGCTTTGGCACTTTGCGGAATATGAGCGGAAGCGTTACATTTTCCAGTGCCGTAAGCGTAGGCAGCAAGTTGTACGACTGGAAAACAAAGCCTATGTAGCGTTGGCGGTAAAGTGCCAATTTAGATTCGCTCAGTTGTTCCAGCGGCTTGCCCAAAAATTTTATGCTGCCCTTTGTCGGCTTCTCTAACCCCGCCAACATATTAAGCAGTGTAGACTTACCCGAACCACTTGTGCCAAGCAAGCAATATATCTTGCCACGCTCAAAGGTTAGGCTGATATCGTCCAGCGCAACAACCACCTCTGTACCCATTGGGTAAATTTTTTGCACATTTGTAAGTTCAAAAATAGTATCCGTGCTTATGACACTCACCTCCATATACTTTGTAACGGACATTTTCTAAGACATGTTCCTAGAGTAACACAATTGTAATAATGCTTAAAGGGTTAATACTGCCAATCCTCTCACATATTGCAAATACATAACCTTGTACCGCCAGCGCATCTGCCGCAACAATCGCAGCATGTCAAAGTAAGCTTCTTCCATTAACGCCCTTTCATCTTCGGAAATTTGATGAGGGGCATATTTTGCCTTGTAGTAAAGCGTAATTAAATCACGGAAAAATACACTGTCGCTTTGGAAAGCAAAACGTTTGCCCTTGTGTTCACCATAAATTTGCGGTGTTTCGCCGGGGGCAAGCGGAATGGTGTAATACGTAACAATATCCATAATGCCTTTAAAATATATTATGGCTTGTTCATTTGCCGGTAATGCACGCACTTTTTTAATTTTACGTTTTATTTGCACACCACGCAAAATTAAAAACGCTAAAAACCCTGACGCAACCAAAGCAGGCAAAACCCACATATAATCCAGTGCATTCCATGTTTCCATAGGCTCTTCTGTTACGTTACCCTGCGTTCCTCCTCCTGTGCCGGGGGTTGGGCGTGCAGTGCCCATGAATTGATTCATCCACGCATCTATATCTTCTTCATGTTCCCATACCATGCCTTCTGCGATAGCACGCAGCCAATCCGGGTCGTGGAAGTTTCCACCGGCCACGCCTTGCGGAGGCAACGGCAAGCTTGGATTCATAATAAACGCATAAGTTGGTGTTGCCTCTACCACAAGCCAGCCAAAACCCTCCAAGTAAACTTCTACCCATGCGTGTGCCATGCGGTTTGTCACGGTTACAGTTGCATATTCTTCCAGCGACGGCGGCAAGACAAATCCTTCTACATACCTAGACGGCACACCTGCAATACGTGCCATTAACGCCATTGCCGACGCAAAATATGTGCAGTAGCCCTCTCTTGTATCAAACAGGAAGTGATCCACAAAACATACACCCGGCGGAACAGGAACGGTATCCAGCGTGTACGGTAGCTGTAACAAATAATCCCGTATCGCCATAACCCTATCAAAATCGTTGGTTGCGCCTGCAACGAGCGAATGCGTTAAATCATGCACCCGCTGCGGGGTGATATCCGGCACTTGCATAAAATGTTGGCGCACTTGGCGGGCATATTCTGCCAAAATATTTTGGTTAAATGCATCGAGCATTTGCACAAGCCGCCATTCACTGCTTAGCCATTGGGTATTTGTTCGGTTGCTAAATCCATGCAGCACTTCCAACATGTCCTGTACGCTAATATCGGAGAAATCGATAACTTCCTGAACCGCTTCTATCGCTAGCTGTATAGCAAAAAGTCCCGGTGCTACATGCTGATGCACCCCGGGTATCGCAGTAATATGTATCGAGCCATCGCTTTGTGTCTCCATAGTCACAGATACAGATTCCAACTCCCCCAAGCTACTAATTGCGTCATTGAACTCTTGGGTAGAGCTGAATACAAGGGCATCTAAAAATACAACCTCGTCTATAAAAATCGGAGATGCACGCCCCGAAAAAATGTCCGGATTATTAAGCAACAGCCAACGTGTTTCGGCTTGCGAAAGAGAAATGGGGGAAGGCATACCGTCAAATGTAACCATTTCAACCCAAGCCATGCCCCATTCACCGTCGATGTAAGGCAACTGCGAATACACGCCTGCATTCGTACGCTGCAAAACAGGTTCCATAAACGTAAGCGTAGGGTTAACATTTAAAAATTGAAAATGGTAGGTTGTGTCACGAGCCATCATGCGGGGCGTTTGCATGTCGCCCGACGCAAGTACCTCTGTAACGGGCAAATAGTCGTTGCCTATTGGGTTAAACACCAAGTCCCACGCACGGTTTGGGCGGAAAATTGTACCCGTGCGGTTGCGCCCCACGCCAACGGTTATTTCCGAAAACGGCAGATAGCTATGCAAATAATACTCTGCAAAAAAGTCGCCGCCGGGTACACCTACGGCCTGAAAATTATGCTGTCCGGCTTCTCTTGCATCGCTTGCATTTGGCATGGCGTTCCAAAACCGATACGTACTTAATCTCTCCTGAAAATCCACCACAGTCGCACCACGTATTAAAGCCACTGCGGTTTCTAGCATTTCAAATTCGCCGGGCGTTAAACCATGCGTATTAATTTGCCCCGGATAAAGCGCAGGTATCCATGAATAACCTGTATAAATATTACTGGTAGCACCCGCAAGATATGTGCCACCGGGGGCATTAACATTCATTACAGGGCGGTTGTTTGGGGTAACTGCACCGCCAAGTCGCCCGCCTGCGCCGCTAAAGCCCGTGGACTGGAAAGAAAAATATGTAGGATTAAACACTTCAAACAAACGGTCAGAAATTGCATCCACAGGGCCTTGCAACTGGTCTATCGGACGGCGCACAAAAATTTCCGATTCATCCGGCATTCTTGCATTGGTAAGCCACACCGCCAAAGCACAAAGCGGCACAACAAAAACCATTGCCGACATGGAGCTGTTCATTTTGCGGATAAGCAGCACGCAAAAAGCGAACAAGAATAACATAAATGCCGGTTCGTCACGCACAAAACCCGGAGCCCATGTTGCAATAAATACTGCAATGCCTATCGCACCAAGCAGCGGGAAGTTAAATCTGTCGAACATAAAAAACACAACCACTGCCGCAAACACGGCACTAACCACCCAAATTGCGGTGCGTTCCAGCGTAGGGTCGTGCGGAATCGCACCCATTATCATAAGGCCAAGGCGGTTGAAGTGGTCCAACACCGGGTGCAGATACTCGCCTCTAAGGGAAAAAAGCAAGCGCACGCCATACAGCAGCACACCGCCAAGTGTTACAAAAAAAGTGATGCGGTTGTAAGTGATAACAAGGAAAACAAGAATGGAAGCAACACCCGTGGCAAACAGCATCCCCGTAGTTGTGGGGATAACCGTAGCGGCAAAAATAGTGCGGGTTAAGGCATACAAATAAATGCCGCCGATGGCTAAACAGAAAGCATAGTCCTTCCAGTTTTTTGCTCTATCTTTCATTTGCTTCACCTACAAACTCTTATAGCAAGGCAACCCGCCGCTCGTAAGCAGCGAGAATATTCTTGCCGCTTCTTCGCTTTCGGTACTTGGGGCAAGATATATTATTGCCACAAAATTGCCTTTGTTTGTTGCATTTACAGCGCGCTCGTACAATTCTACATCCAATAACGATGTAAAAATTACAGCGTTTACTGCTCCTGCCGCATCATTTAACAGCCGAGATAAAACAGACACGGAACTGAGCGGCGGCTTTTCTTCAAACATCATTTCCCCGGCAACCGTGTAAATGGTATCGAAAAAAGCGGGGGTGCTTGCGTGGGTTTTTCCGCCGCCTGTCGAATAAAAATCTACAGGCATACCTTTGTTAAGGCAAAAACGGGCAAGGCTTATCGCACTTTCTACTATTTTATCTTCCAGTTGGTACATTTCTGTGTCATGCACAGGCATACGCTTGCTATCCACAATAATATCAACTGAGTTTAACCCATTGGATTGGAACTGCTTTACCATCCACTCGTTACGTTTTGCGGTCAGCTTCCAATGCACACGTTTTATAGAATCCGTCGGCACATATGGGCGCACATCGGATATGGTTGCGTAGTCTTCGTCCTTTATGTCAAACGGGGAGCTGGCTTCTGCAAGCAAATTGATGGTAAGCGGGCTGGAGGTCAAATCCACAACTTGCGGCGGGGCGATGAGCTTCTGCTTTTTTTGGTAGTTTCTGCGCAGTGTAACAAGCCCTACAAAGTCTGTTACCACAATAGACTTTAGCCCCACTTCAAAATGCCCTCGATAGATTGCCTTAAACGGAATTTTAATTTTTGAATGGCTGAACGCATTTAGCGTTACGCCTTTTGCATCTTCGGTTTCTATGGCATGTTCGTTGGTTATAAATGTGCATTCTACTTTGGAAAACGGGAGAATCGAATAATTTTTAAAGCCAATATTGATATCGGCTTGCTGATTTTTTACCACTGTTTTAGGAATTTCCTGCCACACCCGCAAACTTGCGAGCATGACAAGCGTAACCACCAGCGACACAACAGGCAGCGCAACCAGCACAATGGCAGAAATATATGCAATCCTCTCGCCGGAAATCCACGCAAAAACCAAAACGGCTATCATAACCAGCACATACAATATTCGGTTGGCGGTAGATTTTTTTATTTTAAACGGCGGGCGTGGTTCTTGGTAAAACATCGCCCGCATTTCTTCTTTACTGATTTTTTTGCTGATATTTTTGTTCATCGTGGGAAAATTCCTGCGGCGGCGGCTTCTATTGCGTGATCCAGCACGTCATCTACCGTCACTTGGCGGATGCTTGCCTCTTGCCGCATGAGTATCCTATGCGAAAGTACATGCGGTGCCATTTCTATCACATCGTCAGGCACAACATAGTCACGCCCTTCGTATAACGCCCACGCTTGTACCGCACGGAACAAACAAATACTCGCACGTGGGCTTGCGCCAAGCATAACATCTTCGTGTTCACGAGTTTTGCGTGTGACGGTAACGATAAAACGGTTTATCTCCGGGTCTACATGAATTTGCTCAACCAATTCTTGCACGCGGATAATGTCTGCGCCCTCGGCAACATGCGTTAAGTTGTCCATCGGTGTTTTACCCTTAAAACGCTCCAACATTTTGCTTTCAGATCTTTCGTCCGGATAACCCAGCGATATCTTCATAAAAAAACGATCCAGTTGCGCTTCGGGCAGGGCGAAAGTACCCAAGTAATCTACGGGGTTTTGCGTGGCAAGCACCATAAAAGGGCTAGGCACAGGATGCGTTAAACCATCGACCGTTACTTGGTTTTCTTCCATTACCTCCAGCAAACTGGACTGTGTTTTTGGTGATGTTCTGTTAATTTCGTCCGCCAGCACAAACTGGCTCATTACCGCACCGGGGCGGTATTCAAACTCGCCCGTTTTGGGCGAAAATGCAGAATAGCCCGTGATATCACTTGGCATGATGTCGGGCGTAAATTGTATCCGTTTAAAGCTGCCATTTACCGACTTTGCCAACGCCGCAACAAGGCTGGTTTTGCCCACGCCCGGTACGTCTTCTATAAGTACATGCCCCCGGCAAGCGAGCGTGGCAATAACAAGTGATATTGCATATTGCTTGCCCACTATTATTTTTTCCACGTTGTGGATTATCTGCCTCATGCAAGATAATGCGTGTTCATTGGTTTGGATTTTGCTTACGTGCATTGTTTTCAACCCCTAAGACATTTTCTTAGAAAGTAGTCTACCATAAATGGACGGGTTACACATCCTTTTGTAAATATCTCGTTGAATTTTTGAAATTTCAAGGGCTTTTTTGCCTTCGTCTTGCGCTTCCGATGTTTCATAGAAGTCGATAGCATTTGGGCTGATAAAGTTTATAGAGATAATGGCGATAAGGAGGTTTATTTACCAGCTCTTTTCACCGGTTTTAATATATTCGTGCATCTTAACAAGTGGCGAGGAGGATGAGTAGCTCTTGGCTTTTGGATACCATTCCGGGTCAACAAACGTAAGTGAATATGTTTTTATGATATCTGCACAAGCCAGCAAAAAATCAGAGGGTTTAGAATCTACATAGTCTGAACTTTCTTCCCTAATTCCAATACCTCCGGCATGAAGAATCCTCCAATCCTTGCAAGCACTAGACCAATAACCCGAATAAGACCACGTTTGATTAATCATATACATGGATTTAGTAAATTCTATCCATCCACCATCTTGAAATGATATGTAGCAATATTGCTTTTTAGTTCCGCTACATTTATCCACGCCAACAAAAGAAAGCTCATATCCCTTTTTGACAAGGTGAAAGATAAAAAATTTCACAACACTATATTGGTCGCTTCCAGCCAATTCGCTATTGTCAAAAGCACCTATCCGAATTTGTTCGGGTGAACCGCCTTCATCAACAAGTGATTGAATTTTAGCTTTCTCTGCAATAAATCTCTCTTGCTTCTCGTCATTTTTTCCGCGATCAATGATTGTTTTAATTACAAAAACAGCCACCACTACAATAATTAAAAAAATAACAAAGCCCATATGTACACAATCCTCTCAATATTTAGCTCGTACAAGCTTATAAACAATACTAGTAAAAATATTTACTAAAGTCAATAGTACATATCTTTACTTTGCTACCCTTTGCCAAAATTAGAGCAAAGAGAGATTAGCATGGATTATCACATAAATTATTTACGGGGCTTGCGTGAAGATAACGACTTAACACAAGAATTTATTGCCAAACTATTAGGAACATCACAAACCATGTATGCACGCTATGAACGTGGTGCAAATGAAATGCCCATAAGACATTTGATAACGCTATGCAAATATTATAATGTTTCCGCAGATACTGTATTAGGACTAAAAAAAGAACAAAGGTAACTGGTTACCTTGTTCTTTTGGTCAAAAACTTTACACCCTAGGCTCAGAGCGGCTTAGGCAGAATTCAGCCCCCCCTACACCGTCTCAAAAAACCGCAGTATACACCCATCGATAGTAGTTACTTGGCACTCATTTGCACCCCAATGCTGCCGTTCAATTTCAGTTATCTTATTCCACCCATTTGCCAAAACAAATTCTCGCAATCGCTCAAGCCCCTGAACATTTATAAACCCAACAACACCTTTTACCGGCTCGCCTTTAAACAAGTGAATTCCACGGAAAGGCGTTAACCCGGAAACAATAAGCTCGCCGGGGTAATCGAACACACAGCCGTATTCGCCTCCGCTTTCGGCAACTATGCCACCATACCACCCAAGCACATCTCTAAACCAGGCAGAAGTTTTCTCCATGTCCGGCGTAAGATAAAGCGGTGCATTTTCTTTGACATAATAACCTCTTTCGCTGTAGGTTTGCATGTCATTTTTTGTTTGCATAAAATCAGCCCTCTCTTCATTTTGTTGAAAGGTGATTTTTGGGTATGGCGTTAGTACAACGCCAACGCCCCGTGCCAATGACGGCGACATACCAAACAAACGACTAAACGCACGGGAAAACGCAGCGGGTGAGTCGTAGCCGTATTTTAGTGCAATATCTATAATTTTTTCATCGCCGG
>Ga0131853_10005081_pt1 | contig 23693 bp, 24 predicted proteins | sample TergutLab28metaG_FD_92764 | JGI IMG/M metagenome (GOLD analysis project Ga0131853, IMG submission 92764) | Labiotermes labralis P1 segment gut microbial communities from Petit-Saut dam, French Guiana - Lab288 P1 (version 2) (version 2) | ecosystem: Host-associated > Arthropoda: Insects >...
GGCGGACGCTTGTGAGTGCAGTAATGAACCTTCGGGTTCCATGAAATGCGGGGAATTTCTTGACTAGCTGCAAACCAGTTAGCTTCTCAAGAAGGACTCTGCACCATGGAGTAAGTAAGTAAGATATATAGAAAATTATATAGAAAACTGAAAAAATATCAATCAAATCACTTTTTATTTTGCTGAAGAAGTCCCAGGCCGTGGTTCAAAAGACATCAAGAAAGAATGTAACATCAAGTGTTTTGATTTTTCTGCTTTTCTTGCAGGATTTCATAATGAGGGTGTAGCATGGCTCTTATGCCCCTTTTTAATGTAGAGCTGCGTTCCTATTCAGGGTCGATATCACATAACTTTTCAGCTGCCATATCTATAGCGGAAAGAATATCAGTAAGGTCCTTCGTCTGCATTGCTTTGGTTCCACGATCCTCCTCATCTTCATCTTCCTTCTGCTGTTCAGTCAATTGTTGAGTCAAGTCATAACGTTCTTCATTGGACAATGGCTGGGAGTTGCTTTCTAAAACTTCAGTGATGCCCACGGGATAAACATCGTCAAGACCAACTTCCGCTATTTTGCTTATATCTTTGATCAGCATACCCAGATTGTCACAATTTGTACCATAATTCTCATTGCTTGGTCAAATTAGCATGCTCTCACCAGCTTCCATTTTTCTTATCACTAACATTTTAGTCTCTAAAGGTACAGTCTTCCTTGTTCTTTTCACTCCCATTTGCAAGAGGAAAATCTGTCTTTTTGATGGATGTCATGGGTGGAAAAATCACAATCAACTGAAAAGAACTGCACTAAAATAGAAAAAAAAAACACGTGCACACGGGAAAAGAGCTAGAAGTGCACCAAGTAGAGAAAGGACGTTTGAGTTGCAACAGTGATGCACCACAAGTCAGGAGTGCTCAGTCTGACTCAACAAGGGTCATAAAATTGAATCATCATAAAACAAACCATCATAAAATGAGACCCCATTGTATCAAATTTCATGCAGATCCATCCAGTGGGAGCCCAGTTGTTCAGTGTGGGCAGGTAGACAGATGGACAGGTGGACAGACATGACAAAGCTAAGAGCCACTTTTCAAAATTTTGCAAACACACCTAGAAATAGAATGGACTGGATTCATCTGACTCATGATAAGGACAAACTGTGGGCTCTTATTAACATGATAACAAACTTCTAAGTTTCGTAAAATGTGGGGAATTTCTTGACCAGCTGAGAACATACAAACTTCTCGAGAAGTATTCTGCTCCACGCAGATGGTTAAGCACTGTCTCAAAGAAATATACACCATTTAATATAAGTGACCCATTAAGTTGTATATGTTACATCCAAAATACCTAGTGACTACATAATCATAAATTTGAACATTCTTATAATCAAAGCTCAATGACACTGACTGACTGACTGACTTACTTGGTCTCAGATGTTAATGTCCATATAATCAAAATTACCGGACTTAGTGCCAAGAATATTTTTTCTTGGCCCAAACTACAAAAAGTGGTTCAAAATTCAACACACTTTAAATAAACTGCAGGAAGAACCAACAATATTATATTATGTAGTGAAAATCTATTTAACAAGAATAAAGTGTTGGTGTGTACAGATGAACTGTGGTCACAGAACCTCAAAATCCTAAAACAAATAATACACAAGTAAACTTTGAATTTTTTTCTATTTTCACTAGTTTAATAAAACTAGCTTTTATAGATAAAGCAATAATATTTTCTTCAGTAGAATTCAGAACAGAAATACTCACTATCTGTGCCATTTTACACAATGACTCTGCCATAGCAGGTCCAGTTTGTTGCACCATCTCGTACAGAATGCCATCCTCATTTTTCAGCAGCATGTGCGGATGGTCAAATTTCTGCATGGGGAAAGAAATACATATTTTTGATACTGTATCACATCAACACAATTAATAACCATAAAAACATGTGACTCCAAACTGTAGTTTATCTTACAGAGTTCAGTCAGAAAGTGTAAAGTTATTGGTTACAAAGACAAAAAAATATTATAAGTCTCCTCAGCTGAACCAACTTATAAATCTAAATTATGTACAACTAATTGAATCTGCTAGTAAAACATAATAACTTTGTCACTTGACTGTTCCCAACACATGAACTGATGCTGCCACATCACATCACAAAGTTACCAAAGCAAGAATACCAGGATCTAATTTGCATTTTCTGCATGCCATTCACTTTCAACACCATGTCTCAACCATGAGCTTACCTTAATCTTTTGGTGCCACAAAATGTACACACCTAGGACAAATGTAACTTTCATTCACTCATTTTTAGTTGAGTTTGAAAACAATCAAAAAGGGACAGAGAGAGTTAAACTATTTTGGCAAAATCCTAAAAAGAAACATATAAGCATTTGATGCATGTATGGCTAGTTGCACTTTTAATTCCTCTGGAAAATATCAATCACAGTACAGTCTTTGAAAATGTTCTCTAAGTCACTGTTAGCTGCACTGCTGCTACAACCATATAATTCTTCTAAGTCACATAGAGATTTTCCTGGCAAATATTAATGGCTGACCAACATGTAACACAAGACTGACTACCAATGATTTTGTACAGGTGTTGACAAAACTTCTGATTCTGAGATAGGTATACTATGTCACATGCTTGATGCTGAGAATGGGGCTTTTACAAAGGTACACTAAAATAGCTAAGATCTATTTTTATAACTACTTCTGCACTTCAAAAGAATTTTGAAAAAATGGCCCCACATACAGAGGAAATACAATTTTTATATGAATGCCTCCACCATTGTGGACACAACAAAGATGGCGACTCCAGCCATAAAATAATACACAATTTATGCAATCAGCTGAAGCCACAGTGTCAATATGCACACAGTCTGATAAGCAAATTAAGGAAAAGCTAATGATAACTGATTCCGATGAAAGGTAAATAAATCTGGACTCCAAAATGAATTAAGACAAGTACAATTTTAAAAGCTTCCTGTGGGAAGACAGGAAAAACTACACAGGATCAGATTAAATATCTCACAAGCATTCATCAAATGAAATGCCAGAGAATGATGGCAGTTAATGTAGGCGGTTTCTAGGATTTATCCTTGATTCAATAACAAGAATGCTTTCAAAAACTAAAATGTAATGTCATTAATTCCAATATGCTTTCTTTTTACATATAATGTGACTTTCTGTACAATCTGTGTCAGGACAGCCTGTTACAACTGTCCTTAAATACAAATCTCTTTGAAACTCTGGACATCTGATCAAATTAAATGTGATGGTATTTGTACCATGCATTTAGTGGTATCATCAAATCAGAACTATCTTCTGTAATTTCTTTTCAAAATGTGTACAGAAATAAGTTACATACAGAAAATAACTAAATCCCTGAACATGTATGCAATAAGTATATTTTGCAATCTGTAACATAATGTGAAGTGAAGTTTCCTGTGCTGAGTGCAATTCCATTAACTCATATACGGAACATGGAGATAACAATCAAACACTCTTGTTCTTGGCATTAGATGCAAGGAAATAAAAAAAACTTCATACCACTCTACACCTATCAAGTACAACTCAAAGCCTGTCAAAGAGCAAGCTATATTGGCATTACACCAGTACATTACAGTGACAGGAAGAATTCCCAGACCCCTATCTGAGAATTCACACACATGCATGGAAACTGCTAACTCACCACAACAGACCCAGCATCCATGACAAGAATACGGTCACTGTCCATGACTGTGTGCAGACGATGGGCAATAGTCAACACTGTGCAGTTAGCGAACTTGCGGCGAATTGCTTCTTGAATTAGTTCATCAGTCCTGGACAACCAGATAAGAATTTAAAGTTGCATATTATTGTAATGGTGCCTTTCTTCCAAATGCAGTACATTCCACTGACAAAAAGTGAGAAATATTTCAAACTGCAAGCAAATATTGCTGAAAAAGTTCAAAGTTCCATCATTCATTTCATATCTGTTCAAAATGTTTTGCACAATATGAGATCTCACATTCTATGCTGATGTAAGACCAGAGGGTAATACAGCAATACTACCGTCATGTGCCCAGTCACATGCACTTAATATTACTCTGAATATGTAATTCAATGTAGGTGATAGTCTGCCAAATTTTAGCTTCACTTAAGAAAGTAGGGTCTAGGTCTTTCATACTACAAGCCTTGACCTAACATATCAGTGGGTAACTGATGTAATTCATTGTCCTGTGGTGTATGCATTAATACAACACAAACTCATATAAATAAACCTATGGTTGAATTAGTGTGCCGTGGTAACATACTCATTATAACAACTTGCTATGTGCTGGACAGTCCAGGGATCAAATCCCTGTGGGGGCGAGGGTTTCTGCACCCATAGCTGGGGCCCACCCAGCCTCCTACACAATGGCAAACAGGTCATTCCTGGAGATTAAGCAGCCGGGGCATGGCATCTACCAACCACCCCCATCTAGTGCAGAAGTTAAAGAAAGGGTAGAGTTATACCTCTACTCCCTCTCTGTGTCCTTCATGGCATGTTCTAAGGTGAACTTTACCTATATGCTTTCACCCTTTCAAGGTACATTTTAATATACCATTGCCATTGTACACAGGACATGTATCTATACACCAGCCATTCACATTTCAACAGGTATGCCATAACATGCACTACTGCAAGCATTTATGACAATTCACAAGAGGAATAGAAGTCCTCTCTGAATATCTGATCTTCTGCTAAATGTAAAGACATATTTTTAAGCAAAAAGGAAAAACTTTACAGCAAAGCAAGTGTACTGCTGAAATGACAAGCAAATAATATTAACTCTATTCATCTGGAAATAGGGATTTTAAATACTCCAGTAAGGATGTGTGACAGACAAAGCAGCACTTGGACAGGTTGTTATTGTTGTTGTTGTTGTTGCTGTTGTTGTCTGTCCCCCCCCTCGCCCCAACACTTTGGTTTTCCCATGTCATTGTCAATCCTCAATGATGGTCCACATCCATTCACCTATCATCCAGGGGATTGAAAATGCAACAATGGCTGGCTGAAGTTCTATTCAACATAGTCTAACCATATAAAGTCTATATTAGAAATAAAAGAATTTCAAAGAGCCCAGGTGTAATGGTATTAGCACTGAAAAAATACAACCCTCATTCACGATTATAACTGTGCAATGTATGGTCAATAGGAGTTAAAAACATATTTATAACAATCAATTTAGACACAGGGATAATACACTCACTGCGAGTCCACATTGGCTGTGGCCTCATCGAGTACCAGTATCTTGTTGTTCCTGATGATGGCACGGGCTAGACACAGGAGCTGGCGCTGCCCCACACTGAAATTAGATCCACCTTCAGACACTTTGTGGTTCAAACCAGCTGGCAACTCATCCACAACTTGTTTCATCTCCACCTCAGCTAGGGCAGCCCATAGTGCAGCATCTGAGTACTGGTTGAATGGGTCCAGATTGTTGCGAAGAGTTGCTGAGAACAGGATGGGCTCCTGTGGGATGATAGAGATCTTGGATCGGAGATCATGAAGCCCAACTGAGGCAATGTTCACACCATCAATTTGGATTGAGCCCTCCGACAGGTCCACAAGACGGAAAAGAGCAGTGATTAGAGAAGACTTGCCTGCACCCGTGCGACCCACAATGCCTACCTACAAGTTACAGACAGGACAAAAATAATCCTTTAGCATCATTTATTCACTTAATTTCAAATCACAATACTAGTTCTTTCTAGGTACACAACACAAGGACTTCCAGAAGAAATGAGCACAATCTGCCAACACTAACATGACTGACATGCTGTGGATGCAATATATTTTTCCTCATGAGAAGTAAAAACCTGCTGCAGGCTAATCAAAAAAGAAGCTGGTCGTCATCATTGTTGCCGTCGTCGTCATCATCATCATCATCATCCATCATGAGTTAGGCCTTGATAGACTTGTTCCATAATCTGCAGAGGAAATGCTACAGAACATGCACGTCCAGGGGCTGAAAGGTGGCAACCCCACCACTGGACTACCTAGTGGTAGGCTAGTAACCTACTCTAAGGAATTAAATATTACTTTCAAGCCTCAATGTAGAGCCAACAGGACAGCAAAGAAGTTGATAGGAGGAATAACTGATAAAGGACTATTTCATACCACTTCTTATTTCAGTATGTGTTAAGCAGTACAACAAGCTTATGACTTAAATTTTCTTTACAGTTCTCTTTAATTAACATACTAATTAGAGACGTCACCTTTTCAGCTGGTTTGACGGCAAATGTGATATTCTTCAAGACAGGTGGCTCATTCTTGGAGTAAGTAAGAAAAACTTGATCAAAAATTATTGCACCCTGTGAAGGCCAAACATTTTTTAGCCTCCTACCTGCAATGTAAGATCAACACCTATCAGAATACTATCATACTGGAAAATACATATTCAGAAGTGTATGAAGTCTACTGTACTTCACATATTTTAATCTAAATATTCCATCCAGTGGCAAATACACTATTTAGTGACCTTTTTCAGAAAATTAATACATTCAAGTTTTCATCATCATGTTTGCAACTGCCAAAATAAAGGTGAGTCCCACACAATACCCATGTAGACAGGATGTCTGAAAAGCAATGAGACATAAATCACCCAAAAAAATGTTCAGGAAAAGAAGTTATTATGGAAATCATCCACAATAATCCCCATGGGATACTAAAGACATGTTATATCTCTCCCTTAATTGCTGACAGCATTCTTGGAATCCTTCAAAGTTATCTCCTTGAGGTGGTCAGTCACACTGTTGTGGATGGTATGAATCATTTCTCCCTGAGTTTCATTTTTAACAGTTGAGTGGTGAATGAAGTCAGTCACAACCAAATCTGGTGAAATGGTGGGAAGGGGAGCTTATCACTACAACTCCATTTTGTGAAAGAAATCTTTGAACAATTAATATTGAACATCATTCCTTTCTTCAAAACAGTCTCTCTGACCTGTCAAATTTTTTGCAACAATCATTCTGTCACTTCAAAATAAAACTGGACATTTATGATTCTTCCTTCTGGAACAAACTTCTTGCAAATTATTCAACTTGAATAAAAAAGAATGATTATAACACTGCTTTTGAGTTTCGATTTTTGTATCTCAATTTCTTTCAGTCAAGGATATGATGCTTAGCACCATGAAGAACTTTGACACCTTGACTGTACATTATACTCAAAAAACTACAACTTACTCCCAGTAATAATCAAATCTAAGAGCAATGCTTCAGTATAAGTCACTTCAAAAAAATGTTGACATGTTCCCATGCTCCAACATTTTTACATTTTTATTCATTCCTTTGGCATAAAATAAGCATATATATAAATCTGAATTGAGTACCACTCTACACATTTTATATTTGGCTTGACGCTGACTTTCAGAAAAAGCTGAAACATGTTGCCTATATATATTTATTATACATTTAATATATATGTTGTGTTGAACAAAACAACCTCCTATTTGATTCCACATTTAAATATATATTTTATCAGGTACACACAAGTGCAAAGTATATATGTACAATGACCTCGAGAAGACTGCAATGAAGGCTCCTTGTCAAGTGTAGTATACTCCAACAGACGCTCTACTGAAGTCATCTGGTTCTCCAATTCTGCTGACTGCCGTATACCCCACTGTATAAGTCCCGTTAGTCCAACTGCTTGGGTAATAGCAAGTCCCACATCTCCTCCATACCGATCTGCAAGCATAACATTAATTATAGAACACAAACCTACAAAGATAATCATAAAATAAATTTAATCCCACTCTCATGATTATTATGTTACATCAATCCACAAGTTTAATGCTTGGGAAGGAATATGACGTGGTTAATCTAGATTCAAGGCTTATTCCAGGAAACCATTAAAAGCCTGCAATGCTACACAGGAAATTTTTCTCGCCATTAATGCCACTGGCACGTACTGTGGACAGAAGAGGTGCATATAGGTTACTGGTGGGGAAAAATAAGGGAAATACACTGCTTAGGATGCCTTGGCATAGAAGGGAAGAAAATATTAAAATGGATCTTCAAGAAATAGGACAGGGAGGCATGGACTACTCTGATCTGACTCATGACAGAGACAGGTAGCTGGTTCTTGTAAACACAGTAATAAACCTTCAGGATGCATAAAATATGGGGAATTTCTTGACCAGCTGAGGAACTGTTAGCATCTCATGAAGTACTCTGCTCCACTGAGTCGGTTGGTTATTAATGTTACTGAGAGGACCGAAAAAAAGCTGAGACAGCATGCAATGAAAAATAAGGTGGTAAGGATTACATCAGTACCTGAAAAATACACAATCATTTACAAAACAACAAACTCTTATAATTTTAATGCATTACAGATGTTAAGGAGCACAGAATCTTGAAGAAATACTCAAATTATTAATGACAAGAACAAGACCACTACACCTGCTCAAATCCCAGTGTATGTATCAAGTGAGACTGAGTTACAAATTTGACAAGGCAAAGACTAGTTCTTGAACTGTAAATGTGATAAGCAAGACACCAGGGGAAATTTTCACTGAACTCTACTTAACAAAAACACATATCTTTGCACGAGATATTATCTACAGCCCCAAACACACACACACACAGAAACTGAAGCGGCTCAAACAGACTAAAGAAATAAAGTACAAGGTCCCATTAAATACCATTCAATATTTTGGAGATGCAGATGTTAAAAAAGCAGCTTACCCCACACAGTGGATAGCTCATAGTAAAACTCACCACTATGCTTCAATATTCCTGGCTAGCACAGAACATAAATTATGCAGTTACTTTAAATTGAGATCAGCCAGTCAAAAACAGTTAAATCACTTCTACAGTTGGTTTTCAAAATCCTCTGGCATTACACAAAACTAAATACATATTAAATATTTAATGATTTTGAATCACAGTTTTCAAATAAAAATATAAAATATGCAAGGTACTTGTACGGGGTACGCAGTAGCACAGTTGGTTGAGGCACTGCCCTACAAGCTGGAAGGTTGCAGGTTTGATTCCTGATGGTGTCACTGGAATTTTTCATTGACATAATTCTTCTGGCTGCACTATGGCCCTGAGGTCGAATCAGCCTCTAACAGAAATGAGTACCAGGAATATTTCCTGGGGGGGTAAAGGCGGCCGGTGCAGTGGGCTGACAACCTTACCACCTTCATGTGCCGACTGTCTTAAAATCTAGGAGCCACAGCCTCCTGGAACCCATTGGGCTTGTCCAGGCCTGTAATGGGATTGCTTAAAGGTACTTGTAACATAACATTGTGCCATGTTTGCATAATGTTTATACCTCCTTAGCTACCCTAACAGCCTGATACCATTTCACTTGAAGAGTGTGCTGGCAACACTGTAACATACTTAGGTGTTCATGTAAAGTGACCGATATTTTCGCCTGATTTTACCCAAATTTGGATTTTCTTGACTGATTTTCGTAACATTCCCCAGTAATGAATTTTACAGAAAGCTGTCCACTGGGAGCTGTGCTGATGCAGGCAGACAGACAGCCAGACACACGGTTGAACAGACATGATGAAGCTAATCGGTGCTTCTTGCCTAAAAAGCAGCGACATATGCTTCATAACATAATATTCTTACAATATATATTGTACAATGCTCCACTCACCTCCACCCATAATGAGGAAGCTGAAGGTAACAAGGGTTATGTATAACAGGCAAGTACTGTCAAGCCACACAGAAAATGCCCTGGAAGTTGTGAGGAACATAAACCAGGCTGATGAGTGTAAGTCCTGTCATCACAAAACAGTAAGCAGGATAAACTATTACACAGTCAATACTCAAAATGCAACTGCATCTGAGGCAGATGTGACAGGAAATTAAAAAACGAAAAAAAAAAGTTTGAAATAATCCTATACTCTTTCTATTAAAATAACTAGGATTGGACTTAATCTCCTTTCACTACAAGGGGAATACATTTTAAAAATTAGAATACAAACTACCATTAAAATATATGTTCATGTTATTTATTTTTTTTTGTAAATCTTCTTACAAGATAAGGAAGTAGTCATATTAACCTTTTGGCGCCGGAACTATTTTTTTTATTTTAGCACACCCTGTATATAAAATGTGAATAATACAGAACCAAATATATTAGAATTATGAAACAAACTGCATTTTGAAGAGAAAAAAAACGGAGAGTATATACAATGTTTAAAATATTCAGTACTTATATTTGTTGAAAAAAATATATAAAATGCAACTTTAGAGGTTAGCGGTGCGGTACGACCACTATAGTTGACATTAGGCGTCAAAAGGTTAATAACAATAAAAGAAAAATTTTTGTTGTCAATAAAGGAATAATATATAATAAGAAGACTTAATACATTTACAAGATAAAGGAGCAAAATCTAAAGTGTTTAACTCAGCACATCATTTTACAAAAACTGAGATATGATTTACAACAAACAGAGCATCACTCATTTCCAGTTAGAGTCAAAATACTCTTCGAAAGAATAAAAGGAGTTTAATTGAATAAATCTTTTCAAGGCTTGTCTAAATCGTTTGACATCATATGACATCTCCTTGATAGTAAATGGGTGGTGGATGTACGTTTTAATTCCTGAATAAAAAACTCATTTTTTAAATAACTCTGGTTGTGACGAGGGCAAATGGAAATCATTATTATATCTTGTGCTAATTTTATGAATATCAGAGTTTAATTTAAATAAATCTCTATTTCTAACTACAAACATGAGTAAGGAATAAATGCACTGAGAATTAAAAGGTAGGATCTGCAGTTATTTAAACAAATCACGAAACAAGTCTCTTATCCCAAAATTTGTAATAATTCTACTGGTTCTTTTTTTTAATTTTAAAGATGTATGTGCTATGTACTGAATTACCCCAGAATATAATCCCATAAGATAGGATAGAGTGAAAATAAGAAAAATAAATTGATCTCATTGCTTCTAGTGACATGAAAAGTTTTACTGATCTTTTGCAACGCATGCCTTATTAAGTTTGGGTATCATGTCATCAATATGTTGTTTCCATGATAAACTTGAGCCTATCATTATTCCAAGAAATTTTATATTTTGAGCCTTTGTGATTTGCTTTATTTTCGTAGGAGATTTGAATGTCATAATTTTGATTAATTTTTGTACGAAACTGGAGGAAGTGGGTTTTATCAATATTTAATGACAGTGAGTTACTTTTGAACCATCTAGTTATTTTTATAATATTTCTATTTATGGTACTGGTAAACTCCATGGGGTCGGACTTTGTAATAATCATAATCTTTGTAATGATTTTTTATTTCATGATCATTGTTATTTCTGGAGATTAAAAAAACATTTCTTTTATTTATACAAGAGATCTTTATTCCTTGTGTTAACCATGCCTTAGTATGTGATGTGTAATGAATCTTCTTAATGGGAAAACTGGAGTAAAATATTTTTAAATTTGTATTCAAGAAATTATTGAAACTTAAATTCACATCCTCATATGAAAATTTATTATCCCAAGACTCATAGGTTAATTTAAAGTTGAAGTCTAAGACAGATGATTTATTTAAGTTCCTAGTGAAGCGAAAGTAATTATTACCATTTGATATAGTAATATCATGTAGAACAATAATCTGGGTATCATGGTCAGACATACCATTAACCAAAGAGTAAACAATATTTAACTATGTTTATGATAATATTGTCAATTGTTGATACAGAGTTATTACAAATTCTGGTAGGAAATTGCACTGTACTGTACAGACCATAAGTGGCCAGAAGAGAATTTAGAAGTTCCTTGAGAGTAGCATTATTCAAAAAATTTATATTAAAGTCCCCAAAAATAAATAATTCCATAGAATTACTCGATATGGAATTAAGAAGGGTTTCCAAATTATTTACAAAATGTTCAAAATTTCCTGATGGTGATCTGTATATGTTTACTATGCCAATAGTACAGTGTGGTAGATATAATTTAATAAGACATGCTTTTAAGTCTTTTTCCTTACAGAAATTGTGCACATTTATATTAGAGAACTGAAAAAGTTCATGAATATACATACAGACCCCACCATTTCTGTATATTTTCCTACAAAAATTATCACCAAATTTGTAATTTTTGGAGGAGGATATTGTCAAGTTGATAGGTTTTTAAGTGATGTTCTGTAAAACAAAGTACATGTGGTGGATTAGTCACTATAGCATTTACAAAATTCATCAGTTTTGTTACTTATGCCTCTAATATTTTGGTGAAAAATCATGAGGTCCCATTTAAAGACCGAATGATTGGTACTTTTTGAAGGTTGTGTTAGAACAAACGATTTACTATTCAACACATCAGAATTTTTAACACTTAATTTTGCCATAAAAAATCAATGGATCTTGTTGCTGGAATCTTCCTAGTATGATTTGAAGATCTATTTGCTTCTGTAATGATAGTTTCAGAGTTAGATAATTTTGAGGTACAATTTATATATTCAGATTGGCAGAGGCAGGTCTCTTTTACACGATTTTTTTTTGCACAATTTCACTTCAACATGATTCAAAAATTTATATAACTTTTTTAATTTACACCATAATTTTTAGTTTAACGCAATTTGGCACAGAAGAACCATGGCCACACTTGCTTGTATTGCAGACTATCAGAAACTGACGTCACTGCCACACTATTAGTCACGTGTACAGATCGATTATGTTGATATAATAACGTGGCTGATGTAGTTATTCTTTCAACAGCATTGGCTTTTGTCACCACATGCCATCAGTCACATGTATGCATTGATTACATTGGTGATAAAATCGTGTGGCAGATGTAGTGCCCCCTGCAACAGCATTTGTTTTTGTTACCAAAATAAGTGAGAGGCATAAATCTACATCACCTAGTGCAATCCAAGTGAAAAATCAGCAAAATTCAATCACTATTCAACAGAAATTAGATGTAATAAACCATCTTGAAAAAGGTGAACGAATTGTTGCCATATGCTGTAACGTAATATTTGCTCATGCTAGCATACACACAATTCATGATATTGCTGATATAAATACAGAACGTGCTAGGTCATGAACTAAAGTGTTTGTGTAATAAGACTATGAAAGTCCTATCAGAATGAACCATATAAAAAATTATGGAAGTAAGTCTTTTACATTTTTATTGTATTAGCAATAAATAAATATATTGAGTATATATGTATCTATACTGTATAGAAATGTATTAAAAAAAAAAAGGTAAAGTGATCCCATTACAGGCCCGGTGTGGCCCAGAGGGTGGGTTGAGGTATAGCCCTACTCTTCCATGACCGCGGCACTAGAAGGGGATGAGTGGTCAGCAGCACGCCCCGGCCGCACTTTACCCCCGGGAAAGACCCGATAACCATTTTACAGGATGCTGGGTGGGCCCCAGGGCCGGTCTGGATGGGCGAAAAATCTCGTCCCCACCGGGATTCGATCCCGGACCATCCAGCCCGTAGCTCAGTCGCTATACCGACTGAGCTACCCAGCCCACATATAGAAATGTGTACATACTCCATATACAGTACATATGTAATCTACAGGTCTGTATGTCCACTAGTGGTATAGTCATACACAATACAGGATGAGGTTGTCAATCCCCTTAATCGCTAGGAAATACACTGTTTTAAAAGGGAATTTTCTTTTTGATTTGTATGATGTTTTTCAGGAACATAACTCTGGCACAAAATGAGGCATGCCTTTAGTATGCTTCTCCTTTGGGCAAGGGACAAGACCATTTAATTTATAAAAGAACAGCAAAGAAAAGAGAATACACAAATATATTACAACAGGGAAGAACTACATTTTCATCACTAGCTTGCAAACTCATACAAGTGATAAGACTAACTGAAAATCTGATCCTTTATTAAAGTGTTTTTTTTTTAAAGGTAGCCCTTTTTCTGAACTGTAATTAGGTTTCCTGATCTACTGAGGCAAATAGTGGCATTAACACATAACAACAGTGTATCCAAAAATTTCATCCATACAACTGTCAGACCTGTAAATGCACTGACAGAAAACTGTATAAAAGCAAAAGCCACAGATAAAGCATTTCTTTAATACCTCCAGGAAATAACGCATACAAATTTATTTAAGATCTCAATGCATCACAAAATACATGTGCATCACAGCAGCCATCACCCTACTGCAAAGTGCATGATATAACTGTTATATTGGAAGATATGTGAAACCAGGTCTCAGAAAGTTTCTAGACTTTTACACTGCAGAACTCACCTGGTGATCATCAAATTCTTTCTCCAGCATCACCTGTGCACCAAGAGCTCGAATTGTGGTTAGACCTTGCAATGATGCACTGAGGTGTGCAAACACAGGACTCCTAGCTGTCAACATGAGAAATAAAATTACTTATATATTTCTAAATTTGTCACAAACATCTCTTTAACCCTCTAAGACAATGATTAACCTGAATTATATTTAAAGATTCTGCTCATATCACACAATAAACACTATACATCACAGTTATAAAAAACCAATCAGTTAATGCATTTATGGAAATAATCATTTGTCCTGAGATCCATACAAAACACATAAATACACAGAGTAGGCAGAACACACAATTTTTGGATATTAAACCTGGTGGTACATAAAGCAACCAATGGGCTCCAAAATGTATGTATTACAGAAAGTAGTAACATGAGAAAGCAAAACACAAATTGTGCAAACTGTGATCTCTTGGTGAGAAGTTATACTACATGTTAGTAACTGTAATGAGAATCAAATGGCATACTCAAAAGTAATACATTCACCAAATGCATTCTCTTTTTATTTTTAATGTCTCACTGGCCATGTGCATTTATAGCATGCAGAAATCTAACGCTGCAAAGCTATCACATTACAGACTACACACTGTTCACAGCATACATTATTTTTTCTTATAATTACTCCTTTAATAGCAGTATTTATAAACATTTCAAACAATGAAGGTAGAATTTAATGAGATTTACAGTTCATGTCATGTTCTTCCATTTTGCACAATGAGCCATTAAAAAAAAATCAGTAGTTCAATTTAATTCCCCTGTAAAACAATGTTACAGAAAACAAAAATGAATATGGCAGATAACTTTTACTTTAGACAGCCAGTTCCAAACTGTATGATAACTGGTTCAACAGTTTCAGAGCCAAGAATTGCAGACACAAACAGTCTTTTCATTTCTTGTTACTCCAAAATGACAAAGCATAACATGAAAATTTTAATAACAAGAATGAGCACAATAGGCTATGCCTAAAAAAAAGAGTTTAGTAATTTTAAATCAACAAGTATATAAACTTACCGATTGCTTCCAGTCTCTTGATACTTCGTGATGTGGACACAAAATATACTCGCAGTACGTAGAACACAGAAAACATCACTGCTGCTGGTATCAATAACCAGTAATTTACAACAGCCACCACAATAATAATTCCCAACAGTGCTAATCCTATCTGTAGGACAAAAAAAGAATTAATGAACACAACAGTGCAATAATTGTAACAAGATAGTTTCTGACAATTAGTCACAATCCAATGCACATCCATCACTTTTCAGCATATATACTGATTTTACCAGTTCCCTTCTGATGCCATATTACCTCATCAATTGCAAGAATCATAAAAGAATTTGATAAGCAGCACATCTGCAATAAACACACAAAATATATGGTCAAAACACCTGAAGGGAAGAGACCACTTTGAAGGCCTAAACACGGATAGGAAGGCAGTATTAAAATTGTTCCTACAGAAATATTGTGGCAGGGCCTGTGTGGACTGATCTGATGAACTTCGAGTTCCATTACAAGCCAAGAATTTCTTTACCAGCTAAGTAACTACTGCCTTCTCATGAACTTTTTTCCATGTAACTGCTCCATAATTAAAATCCCAATGCTTGGATTCTGTCACCCTGTCAGACACACAGCAGGTCTACGAAAATACATATACATGCAAAAAGGGAAACACTCCATAACAAACATTCAACTTCCAGTAGCTGGTTTTACAATCATAATATTACACACAGTGGGTGCTATACACAAACAGTGCATGGAAATTTAGTTATTAGATTCTCAGCAATTCAACACTACTGCACTTCATTCCAGAAGCACGTTGCGCAATTTATTTTGAAAAATTTCCTACTCTCAGGACTCCCACAATATGAATAGGTTCAGTTAGGCAGATGGAGAACACATAAAATGTACATGACGTTAATACAATAGGGTCCATGAAATTTTTTTCAGTTAAGTAATATGATGAAGTGCTAACTGAGCTCCCAGATCTTGCCACCAGTGGTGCTAACACTGCAGCTATAGAAAATGGTGTTTCAAAATCTATAATTTCAGTGTAAAGGATATTTTGTAGAATTTGCATGGATCCACCAACATAAATGTCAGTGGTCACTTGCATTTGTAAAGGAAAATCTCCAGTAAAGAAACAGTCACTTAAGCTGAGTGCACAATGTTCAAGCAGCCTTTGTATGAAGTCCAAGAAAATCGACACGAGAACATGCCTGGCAATTAAGCATGCCACTGCTGATAGCGCACAAAATGTTTCAGATTTAGAAGGTGTAAATACCAACTGCTGCATCATTATAACAAGTGAAGACAAAGTTCACTATACATTTTGCTGCAACATTCTTTCACAACTGAAAGACATCAAACCTTTTACAGCAAACATTGTGCTCAGTGACAAAGCCACTTTCATCTCTCCAGACAAGTTGACAGACATAAAATTCGAATATAGGGGAGCGCCCATTCACATGCAGAAACTGGAAGTACAAACAACACTCTCACAATCAATGACCATTGTGCTCTCTTGAAACAAAGAGTGTTCCAGCCTTCCAGGCTTCCTTTTTGCTGCACACACTGTATCTAGACATGTTGGAAGAATTCCTCATGCTGATTTTGGAAGAAGGGGATTAATTACACACTATTCAGCAAGATGGAATGCCTTCAGCGTTTTTAAATTGCAATTTGGGACTTCTTGTATAAAAGGTTTCCACAGAAATGGACTGGCAGTGGTAACCCTATCGTTTGGCCACTTTTTCCCAGTACATTACACCACTTGACTTCTTTTCCTGGGCATACATAAAGAATTCTGTTAAGTCCAACCACTGTCCCCCACAAAGCCAGAACTTGCTAAGAGAATACAAACTACTGCAGCAGGGTACACATGCCATGCTTACAAATGTGTGGACTTAAACTTGAATAGAGACAATTTTTGTCAGACTATCCCCATCATTCTCATTGAACATCTGTGAACTGTTATGTGTAGGTCACAAAAACTTGATAAATATGTATGGTTTCTATTCCCATGCCCCTCACTTCTTGAGAAATACTGTGTTAAAATCATACACATTTCATGTGTCCACCATGTATTAATTAATGTTGCTATACTTTCTCAGTTTTCAGCCATAAATTTCTTGCACTTTTGTCTGCAACAATGCACTTGGTTGTACTTCATCAGAAGATAATCAATCATTAAACCAAATTTAATCAGCAAACTAAACTTAATAAATTCAATAGGCTCGAATATGCTTCATAATGATGGTGTTCTATATCATAGTGAGAACAACGAAAAATTTCCACCAGAATTCATCCTGCAGTTCAGTTTTCTATATATATATATATATATATAAAAGGTCAAACAAGTCAACTGATAATCAAAATAAAAAAAAAAGCTTTAACCACATAAAATTAACATATTAATTTCTTGATACTTCACCAGTGGCTTTCTCACCTCTATACAGTCCATCATTGTAAATGGAAGAATTTCATCTACTGCTCCCATATCCTTTGAGAAGCGGTTCAGTATCCTTCCTGGAAAATGGTAGTATTTACATACAATAAGAAACACAGAACAATAAAAGTTACGGTCGATTTAAAACAGAATGAAACCTTAAGAAGATTTACAATATCAAGCACCTCTCTTTCTATTGCCACCCTTACTTTCTTCCTCATTCACTCACTAACTTTTTATTCAAGAAGCCATTCACTCCATTAAGTAACTTCTGACTTGGTATGCTGCTTGCTCCTATACTATCTCATTCAGCTGCTCAGGAATTCACACTCAGTCATCAGTGCATTAACACTCTCTCTCACATGCTCTTTTCCTGGTACAGAGCAGCTGCTAATCAAGAAATAATTATTGAGCTGTTAAAAAATTCCCTATTCTTAGAAAACCCAAAGGTTTATCACTGCTGTCACAGATGTAACAATACAGTGACTTGTCAAACATTAAGGTTATGCTTCCAAATGGAATGAGAACTCACCAGTACTAGATTTTTTAATGTTAAAATTTACACCTTGTGTATACTGTCAAAATTACCTGAAGGATTGTTATTGAAGAACCACATGGTGGCTTGTGTAATGCTAGACAGCATTGCATTGTGCAGACTTACTGATGCTCTCATGCACATCATGAAGAAACACATTACACTGCATATGATAAGCACCACAACCGAAATCATCAAGCCGGAATACACATATATACAAGTCTCCGTGCTAGGTAGCGATCTAAATTGTGTTAAGTTTCTTGTGGTGCTGTTGGCCAAGTTGTCACTTTGAGATGCAGAAGTATCATTCATAACCGGTTCTGTCATATTGTAGAGTTGAATACTGGTGGCTTTAGACACAATCAAACGTTCTTCTTCTACAGTTGACCTAACACATTATAAAGAAAACTTGCATGAAAAAAAACTGTCCATGTTAGCATGCATCCCCCCCCCCCCACACACACACACAACACAACACAACACAACACAACACAACAATGACTCCAAAAATGTTGTAACAGACAGAGGTACAAAAGCAGGCAGAATATTAATTTCTGTAAAATTTCATTAATACATAGCATATGTCACAAGTATATTGCTATATCTGCAATATGTATTCAGAAACACAAATACCATTATACAAAATGCCTATTGACTACCAGAACAGCATCAGCACACACCAAACACACCACCTGCAACTCTCTCCAAAACACTGCTGATGACAATTTAACACAACATCAAATTTTGAATCAGGAAAAAGGGCGTTCAGAAACTAATGCCTCCATGTTTGTACCTTTACTCCCAAACAAAGTATCAAAGTGAAACAAAACATAAAACATACCTCAGAATGGGTAGCTTGTTTTTACACTTCGTAATTTCACATACTCTCCCTCTTGTTTGATACAACACCAGCACTGAACAAATTATTTTAACCCATGGTTATAAAACTCTTTAGGCTGTTCTTGAAACTCCTTTAAATTCATCATCACACATTAAACAAATTCTGTGAGATGTTTCTTGAGACCTGCAAACAACCAGAAGTCAGGCAGTGCCAAATTCAGGCTGCAGTGAGGGTTTGGAACAACTTCAAATCCAATCCCCTCTATTGCCACTGAAGTGGCAGCATCAGTGTGAGGTCTGGTGTTATCACATTGAAAAATCAACAACTTTTTTTTTCCAACAAACGTGACTGCTTCAACTTCTTTAGGGTCTCTGCGTAACTCCTGGAGTTGGTTTCGTACCTTTGACCACATACTACTGGTGAATGATGCCTCCCTAGCCTCAGAAAATGGTGAGCATGCATTTTCCAGCAGAAGGTTGAGTCTTAAATTTTTAATTTCTGGGAGCAGTAGGATGATTTGACAGTGACTGGCCTTCCACTGCTCAGTCCTAGTGATGCACCCAACTCTCACCACCTGTGACAATGCTGTTCAGAAAATAATTACCCACACTTACATAGCCAGTGGATAGTGACTGACATGCTTCCAGTCTTGTTCACTTCATTTCAGTCATAAGCTGGCATGGCACCCATGAAGCACACACTGTTTTTAACCCAAACCCACAATAATTCCTCTAACACCAGCTGAAACAATATGCAACTTTTCGACTATGGCTCTCTGAGAAATTCGTCAATTTTCATCAAAAAGTGTTGTTGACCTTTTTGCCTGTTCAAATCACAAGTTGAGGTGACAGGCCTTCCAGACAATAGCTAGTGACTCAGATCCAAATTCCTACCACTATCTGTTGATTTCTCACCTGATGACAAATTGTATGTATGTTCACAGTATATTCACCATTAAATTCCAGTAATTGCCAGTGAATGCTGATGGAAGTTCATTTTTTCACATCAAAATTCAATAACTGCTCACTGGTTAATTCACTTCAACACCAAAGTCATCCACTTTGAACCAAAAACAATGCAGAACATCACGTCTAACAACTTTCGGGTGAGACATCCCCGTTGTGTTGTATATAATAATAAAATATATAGGTAAAACAGTCAAACACAACCCATTCAATGTTTTTTATTATTAAGATGCATTCCCACATTGCTCCTTTCAACAACATGCCTCAGCTCTAATTACAAGTCATCCTCAGGTTGATCACTTTTTTTTTATCGAAGTAAACCACACAATTAGCAATGTTATTGTTATTGTTAACTACGAGATCTCATACAACATATATAAAATTGAAGTAAAATGTATTCCACTGTGTAACAGTATTGAAGTAATTTAGTGGAAATTAAATATTATTATATATAGCACATAAAAGTGCAGGGCATTTTTATCATGGAGAGTGGTGGAGGTACTGAAATTAGGAAATTCTTTTTTATTTAACTATGTTTGTGGATTCTTCATTTGTTTATTTTTCGTAGCAATGTAGTATTAGGTCTATGGAAGTTGTAGTTCGGAAGTTTGTTGACCAATACGTACCGTACCAATTAGGCCAACAATTATTTGTGTTAATTCTCCAAATACCGCTGGCTTCCTTAGTTGGCCCAAATATTTTCCTTAATATTTTCCTCTACAAACACAGACAGTTTTTGTATAACACTTTCTTTGAGGACCCATGATTCACAGCCATAAACTACAATTGGTCTAATTACTGACCAATATAACTTCAATTTGGATTTCCTGGACACCAAGTTACTTTTAAAAAGCGTTTTGTTTGCATAGAATGCTTTATTCCCTTTAGGAATTCTTTCTCTAATTTCTTCTTCCGGAGTGTTATTCCCATTCACAATAGTTCCAAGATAGCTGAATGATCTAACCTGATCAATATGCTTGTTGTCCACAATTAGTTTATCTAGCTGGGTTTCTTTCCTTGTACACTTCATGTACTTCATTTTATTCTCATTTACTATTAGACCGAATTGTAATGAAATGTTTTTCAGTTTTTTAAAGGTGTCTATCATTGTTTGTTTAGTTCTGGCAGTGATTAATATATCATCGGCATATGCTGAGCATTATTTTAAACATGTTGATATGTTACCTCTCAGTTCTAGCTGCTTTAAAATATCGTCAATAACTATACTAAATAGTGTTGCTGATAACGGGTCGCCTTGTTTCACTCCTGTCGTTATTTCAAACTTTTCTGTGTAGTTTTGTTTACTTTGACTCTAGCTTTTGTATCTTGTAATGTCCTTGCTATTAGTTTAATTAATTTACTTGGTATTTCATATTTATTTAAGCACTTTATTACTTTATCTCTAAAAACTGAGTCAAATGCTGGTGTGTAATCAATGCAGACATTGTGCAAATCTATGAACAATAACAATGGCATTGCTAATTGTATGGTTTACCTTGCTAAGAAAAAAGCGATCAACCGGAGGATGGCTCGTAACTAGAGCCGAGGCATGTTGTTGAAAGGAGGAATGTAGGAATGCGTCTTAATAATAGAAAGCATTGAATGGGTTGTGTTTGACTGTATTTTACCTATATATTTTATGATTATGTCTAAGAAGCCATACCCCAAAAGAAATTAAAGCTCAAGGAACAACAAACAAGTTGGGATGAGTTCTGCTTCAAATTCAAAACACTGCATGAGATACCTTCATGAAGGCATTACTTTCTGAACGCCCTCCATAAGAGGGTAAGTTCCTTCCACTCTGCAGTGCACTAGCATACGTACCAGTAGGACATCCAGTAATCTCCTCCACTGATGGCAAGCTGTGCTAATACACACATACCAAACACTAGGAGAGTGACAATACAACTTCCTCCTGCAGAGACATACACCCAGTACACTTTGGAACTTACACTGCCTTTGGCCTGCATCTCAGCCAACATCAGAGGTTCTGACTCTGTCCACGAGCTCTGTAACCCATCAGTACCAAGTGGCTCAATGGAAGTACAAGCAACAGTAATTTATGACATGAAATCTTTCCATTTCTCAAGTTTCCTTTCCACTGCTATGCAGTGCTTTCTATGACTGGTTGCTAAATCACACATAATGTGTGAAGCACATAAGCATACATTTTTAGTACTAATACTGTAACCCCCACGTTCAACACTGGCCACCAGCCCTACAGTACTGGGGACTTCAAATGTCAATTTTCACATGAGGAAAGTTAATATACAAAGCATCCCTTACAAGATTCATTAACCCATAATATCACAGAGGTAAATCAAAAGGAATGCCATGTCATATTCTTTCACTTTTAGAACCTGAATTTGGTAAAGGAAAGAACAATCCAGAATTTATTTCTTGCAGTTTAAGGCAAAACACACAAAGAACATGATCCCATCAGCCATAAAAAAAATTACACTACATAAAACCATTCCAATTGTTTATAATAAAGGATTCATAAAAAAGTAGTTATGGCATGTACGCCTCTGAAATAACATGAGGGACGAGCGAGATATTTGGAAGAAGGAGAAGAGAAGGGTGGTTGGAATTCACAGTTTTGTTTGAAATTTTTCTTTCTTTAGCATGTTCTGACATTGCTCATAACAGAAGTCCATTCACCATCAAGGAGCCCTTCTGAGTGTGTAAGCTCACAATGAAGGACAAAGCAGCCACATGCATGACAAAATATGAGAGAACTCTGTCTTGTGTTGCAATAATGCAGCCCTGTCTGTGACTCTGAGTGAGATCCCGAGCTGGTTCTGTGTCAGCCACACAATGAAGCCAAAAACCAAAGAAATATGCAGATGTCAGTGCTCATTTAGAGGAATCAGTTCTTTGGCCTCCAAAAAAAAATCAGCAAAGAAATGAACTGCAGATTTTCAGAGTTCAAGAAACTTCATGTGATATACAACAAGATGGAAGGCTACTGTCAGCACTGACCCACATTTAATGAATTCAGCGTCAATGACACGGATGTGTAGCAGCAGACATGTGCATGTTTCTTTCATACATTCCAAACCTTGGCATCCCATTGTGAGGTTATTTTCAAAGATAAATGTGCAGGATATTTCAGCACAGTCTCAAAATGCAGAAACGTAGTCTAAACAAATTTTATCTTCTTCAAAGTTGCAGGTATTTGGAATCAGAGAACCTGCAGGTACTTTCATCATGGACTTTCTCCAAGTTTAAACACATGATTTAACCAAATGAGCACTAACATCTGCATATTTCTGTGAGCTGCCACTTTGTTTTACATCTAACACAGCACCAGTAAGAAACATTTTCTTCTCCAAATTAAATACATTAGTCTCAGATGGAGCTATTTTATTAAGACACAGGGCAGACCTTAGTCTAATTTCTTAATATATTTGGCCACTTTGTTGTTTCTTATGAACACATTTGCCAACAACAAGACAATTATCCATGGTGAATGGACTTGCTTCCATCATGTAAAGTGTCATGGCATGCTAACACACAATGCAACATCATCAGTTTTGTAAAACACACCAAATGTAGCATGCCTGTGAAGGCAAAATCCCCCCCCCCCCCCCCCAAAAACAAGACCACCCACAGCACCCTCTCATGTCAACACCCTCCCC
>Ga0131853_10005082_pt1 | contig 23689 bp, 23 predicted proteins | sample TergutLab28metaG_FD_92764 | JGI IMG/M metagenome (GOLD analysis project Ga0131853, IMG submission 92764) | Labiotermes labralis P1 segment gut microbial communities from Petit-Saut dam, French Guiana - Lab288 P1 (version 2) (version 2) | ecosystem: Host-associated > Arthropoda: Insects >...
AACTCGGCCGGTAGCCCAAGGGCTGGCCACGCGCCTTAAAGGCTTGCCATCAAGCCTAATTAAATTGTCATTAGCTATAATTACTTCAATTTTGTTACCAACAAAACCATTAAAATTATCAACTAAAGTAACAATATAACCTTGTTCAGTTACCTCTGCGCTACCTAAAACGGCCCGATAAACTTCGCCCGATGCCCAAACTACAATATTACTTAAATGAATTTGGTGAACACCAAGCATACCATAATTAAATTGTTCATATATATTTACTTCTGGGTTGTAAAAAGCCGGTTCGCCGTCTGGCATAAAAAAATTTAATCTGGTCTGAAACCAAGCCGCTTCGTTATCGGCAGGCAGTTCCAGCCAAACACCAATAAGGGCTCTGCCCAGCTCTGTTAATTGCTCCGGCGATAAATTGGCCAGCGGTTCAACGGGCGGCTCATCTATAATGGGCTCTGCCAACGAAAGAGGTTGCTGAGCCATAACACTTATAGGAGCAACTTCTTCTGCTCTTAGTACTTCTAGCGCCTCAACGGCCGTTTCGTTCCCGCCGCAAGCAATCAGAGTAAAAATAATTAATAACCATATTTTTGTTAAAGATTTTAAAATCATTCAAACTCACCTTCTTTAGCTAGCCGGGCAAGGCCAATTAAAAAAATGGCCGGTAAATATTTATCATAATTTCTTTTATTAAATAAAGTAGTAATAATGGGGATAGTTAAGATGGCAGTAATACCCAAACCGATAGGTCCAAAAAAGATGCCGGCAAAGCGGCTTAAGCCGGCCGCCGCCGCTACCGTTAAGGTTTTACCAAAAAGCATAGCGTTAATTAAGCCGGCTACTCGTACCAATAGCAAGCCAAAACTAGCCCCCATAATGGTACGCGCCGCTACCAATCCGCCTTGTATTAAGGCTGCACTCACTTGACCGGCCAAATCGGTATCAACACCTTTGTGTTTTAAAAAATCATCGATATTTTTGGCAAACTCCTTTTGCGTAGCGTTATCCATCGTTTTAATAAGGTTATCCATCAGGCTTTCGGTAACAAAACGCTCACGCTCGTAAGCGCCGGCTAAAGTATTCGCTTTTTCTTTAAAGTTAGGCTTTTTTAACTTTAAAGGCTTAAGAATGGTCTTTTTAATAATTAAATCTAGCTGCTTACCGTAGCTGCGCGGGTAACCTTTTAGCCGGTCGGCAAAACCAACACCCTCTTTAAAGGCAGCGTAAAGGTAGCGCGCTACCGTAGCCCCGCTTACCTTGTTGCCAAAAGTGGCCAACTGAAAATCCGACTCTACCAAACGGCCGGCCTCTTGCGGTAAATCTTTACCATAAGTAATAATAGCCCTAAGCATACCGCGCTCGGCCGGTTGCATAGTGTTTACAATAGCAAAGGCTTGTAATAAATTGGGGGACACAGCCATTTTGTTTACTCCTATCGCTGCTGCCATAACCTGCACTTAAAAGGCGTTATAGCTTGTAGTTATTCCTTGACAAATAATAGATGGTTATGTTATATTTAACTTATAAAAACTGAGGCTAGCTGATGCTAACCTCAGAAAATTTAAGGCTATACGTTAATATAACCTTTGTACGACTACGAGCATGAAGATGATGACTAACAGTGCTCGTAGTATTTTTTTGCCTACGTACATTTTGCTTACCTCCTCAATAAAAATTGAAGCGGTACGCGGCTATTCGCCATTTGGCCTTTATAGGCTTAATTATAGTTTAGCACATAAAAATTATTTTAACAAGCTGGCAGCGGCTTACATAGCGGTTCTATCTCTTTTTTTGTAAACGGTTAAATTAATACTCCAAACCCGGAAACACCAGCTGCACTATGCGCAGTAAATCTTGGTCCCCATACAAATAGTTAAAAATTAAAGCGTGGGTTAGCACAAATTTTACATAGCTGCGGCTTTCGTTAAAAGGTACGGCCTCTACGGCTAGTTCGGGCGGTAAATCGGTAAAGCCGCGCAGCCAAGTACGGATACGGGTGGGGCCGGCGTTATAACCTAATAAAATACGCCAAAGCCCCTCGCCATCTAGGCGCGGTTCCAGCCAGTTAAAGTAGGCCGCCCCAAAACGTAAATTGGTTAAAGGGTCGGTTAAATCGGGGTTGGTAATACGTACCAAATGGTTCATATCACCGGCGGTACCGGTCATTAATTGGGCAAGGCCGATGGCCCCGGCGTGCGACCTAATTTCGTGCATAAAGCCCGATTCTTGGCGCACAAGGCCAAACATAATATCTATATCTACACCGGCTTCGGTGGTAGCGTACAGCATTTCATCAAAGTAAACGCGTGGGTATAAAATGGTGTAATCGGTAAAATTAGGAATAAAATCGGCGCGTAATCTGGCGCGTGTCATAGCGTTAATGGCCGCTAAAAATTGTTCTTGCTCGTACAAAGCTAAAGCCGTTATCCGCAAGCCATCGGTGGTAAGGCTATCGCGCCTAGCATTAAAACGGCTGGTTACGGCAGCGCCAATATCGCCGCGTAAATTAAGGTCGTAATAAAAAAAGCCTAAGGCATAAAGGTCTAGGCTAATGGGCAGCGGTCCATGAGCGTTACGGGCAAATATTTCGCGGCTCAGGCGGCCGGAATCGGCCGGAACCGGCACAATCGCCGTGCTAACATCAAAGTGGTAAGGAATATTATTACGAGTAATGCTGCGCAGCGGAGCCGGAATTTCGCCTAGTAAAATGTGCGATAAAAACGAGGCATAACTAAGCGGATTGGCCTGCGCCCCAACAAGCATATTACGGTAAAGGCGGTAAAGCCTTGCTTCTTCCTCCGCCGGTGTTTCTACCTCGTACATAAAGTAAACCTCTATGCCGGCACGTATGGCGCGGGCTAAAGTGAAGGCAAAGTTGCCGCGCACTAGGGGCGAGGCATGGTTTTGTAAGGCCTCTGTATAAAGGCGGTAAATCCCTCTAAAATTACGCGCCTGCACCAGCTGAGATAACAGCCCGTTTAAAAAAACATCGTAAAAATTAGGGTTATGCCATAAAGGGGCAAAATTGATAAGTTCATCAATGACTAAATTAAGGTTAGTCGTATTAACGGTACGATTAGCCTCAAAACGGTTACGCAAGGCAACATCACGCTGCTGGTTACTTTGGCCAAAGTTAAAGGCCTCGCTAAAATGTAAATGGGCGGCAAAGTGATTACCGGCTTGCCTTTCGATTAACCCTAAAGTTAAATAAGCTTGATAGAGCGCCGCTTCGCTACTCAAGTTAGGTGTTAAGCCGGTAAGCAGCTGCCTAGCCCGGGCCAAATTACCGGAGCGGGCGCTAAGGCGGCTATAATTTTGTAAAATGGCCGGAAAACGATTAACTAAAACATCATTACCCTCTATAAAGTTAGATAAAGCTACAAACGAAGCCGCCGTATTATCGGCCGTAGCCGCGATAACCCGGTAAGCCTCGATATGAGGCCACTCACCTATATCCTCGATAAGCTGTAACGTTTGTATAGTTGCCGCCGTAGGGATAAAGTTAAAAAAGAAGTTATCGATACTTTGCGGCGCTAAATCCAGCATAGCGGCATTAAGAGCGCTAAGCCGGGCGTGGTTAAACTCGATAGGCCATAGAGTAAAACTGCTATGCGGTATAGCATTTAAGGCCTGCAAACTTTGTTGGTAGTTACCTTCGCTATGGTAAAGCGCCGCTTGTAAAAAGAGTAAAGGCACACTGGCGTTATCTACCCATAATAGCTGGCTTAAGTTATTAATGAGCAGGCTTTGCTCATCATTGGGCGGTAAATCGTTACTTATAACTAGCTGGGCGTAACGTAAAGCGGCCCATTCTCTAAAAGCATTACCCTCTGTTATTTGGCTGGCCAATAAGCGTAAAGTTAAGTTAAGTTTACCTTCATGCTCGCTTATATAACTGTAGTAATAAGCCGCTCCCAAAGCATGACCATGCAGCATTGCCACTATATCGTCATCGTGGGTATTAATAAAAGAATACCCCGAACGTATAGCAAAGGTAAGGGTGGCTCTATCGCTTAGAGTAAGGCTAGGTATATCGGCGGGGGGCGGTACATCATCGGTACAGGCTATTAGCGAAAGAAAGAGTAAAGCTATTATTTTGTTTTTAAGCATAAGCTTATTATGACTAAAAAAAGCATTTTGGTCAATATCTTAATAGGCATATAAGTACCTATAGTTAGGGTAAAACTTAGTTACACAAGGTAATAGTTATGACGATGCCCTTATTATAGCGCACATAGTGTTTTATTTTTTAATAATACGGAAAGCTTGTTCTTGTAAGTGAAAGGTTATCTTGAGGTTGTAAAGTAATAAGAATTCGGTTATCAAGCGGCTCTACTTCTAAATTCTTCAAAGGCATTCGCATAAGAGGATTATTATCTATAACACCTACATATTCTATTTTATACGTTGTCGTATCGTTATTATCTATATAGATAGATAATAAATTATTATTATAAATAATTTGAAAAGCGCCTGTTACTGCACCATAAATATCATCTTTACTCAAATCTTCTTGTTGGCAATCCAATTTTAACATTACCCTATCATTAAATTTTAAAGTTACACTATGCTCTTTATTATTCAATAACTGAAAATTAAATCTACTCAAAGTAACAGAAATGTTACCTAAGCAAATACTCATACCGTTATGAACGGTTACTCCTCCACCAGCGCCCGGTGTTAAATAAGCAGCTAACCCGTTTCTATAACTCTTACTCGTACAGCTCATTACTCACCTTTTTTTCGGCACAAGTACTCAATTTCATCAGCTCTATTCATTTGCTCAATTAACTGGTTACTAACGTCTACAAATTTCTCGGCATAAATACCTATATCTTTTTTTATGTCTACAGCTTTAATAAAACCAGCTTCTTCTTCTAAGGAATAAATATATAAATCTTCCTCATTAAGATAAAGGCTTAGTTCTTCTTTGTATTTTTCGTATTTACTACCTAAAACATTCCTAACTTTTGCATATTTTAAAAATAAATTAAATAAATTTAAAATATAAGAGCTATGGGTGCTTATATATATACGTAAAGGTGTTTTTTTTGTTTGATATTCTAAAAATACAGTTACAAAGGCCTTTAAAAGCTCTACGCTACCGCTGGGATAAAGATAATTACCTAATTCTTCTATTAAGCTTATAAAAAAATTATAATCTCGTTGCTCATTCTCTAAATTTCTAATTAAATTATTCAATAAAACAATAATAGACAAATTATCTCGCTGTCCAGAAGAAGCTTGTGTGATTAACATCTCCTTATCTTTAAATGTTTTAATAATAACTTTATTATTCTCGTTTACTCTATAACTCTTCACTTTAAGCTCTGTAGCTAGCTTTTCTAACAAAGAAGAAATCTTTACCTCTGAACGGTTGTTACTATCTATGCTAATAAATGAATTACTATTTTTTCCTCTTGCATTAAGGTTATCATAGTAGCTTTCGTGCTCACTTTCTAAAAATACACCTTTCTCTCTAATATCATTTTTTAAGTTAATAAATTTCCAAACCGATTTACAGCTAGAAACATCAAGCAGATACTGATAGCTTTCAAAATTTATAGACTTCTCTTCGGCAGCGCTAATTTTACTGCTCTTAATTTTAGCCTCAATACCATTAATAATTGATTTTAAATCGGCCTCTTTAAATAAAGAAGTAGTGGTAATTTTCTCTTCTTGACATTTTAATTCCCATCTAATTTCCTCAGTACCATTTTTTAAACAACTATAAGTAATGTCAAAATTTTTTTTATATACATCAGATGCTTCTTTAGAAGCCGGAAAAAATTTAATAAATTCTTGATGTAATAAATTATCAATACGTTCTTGTAGTTTCTTATTTAAATCTTTTTTACCAAAATGAATATAATCGGCTGTAGCACCTTCTATAGCAGGTTCAAATACACGAGGAAGAATATGAAAAAATGACAATAACTTAAATATAACTGTTTTCCCTACAGCATTACTACCCGTAAGGCAATTAAAACTACCAAAAGATATTTTTGTCTTTAGATTTAAAAAATTGTTAATAATTAACTCTTCTTTATAACTATCAATGAAGTCAAATTTTTGCTGACGTTCACTCATTTTTTTACAGCCCCTATTGTGTATTAGATGAGATTTAAAGTAGTCTACTTATTTAATATTATCACGAATTAAAGAATAAGGCAAGTTATTATTTATTTGGGGAGTTGATTTTGACCACTCCCCCGCTAAAATTGCCATTTGACTAACGGCCGGCTTTAAGCTATAATAGTTGCCACTATCAAAAGTAACTAGGAACAGCCGTTGGATAATTTGCGCATCGCCATTGTAGGTAAGCCTAACGTGGGTAAATCTACCCTCTTTAACCGTCTTTTAAAAAAACGTATCGCCATTACCGACCCTATAGCCGGCGTTACGCGCGATGCCATTAGCCGCAGCTTAACGCTTGGCGCAAACCAATTTGCTTTAGTAGATACCGGCGGTATCCATACCAGCGAAAGCCCGCTGGAAAGATTAGCCATTAAACAAAGCCTTAGCCAAATAGACAATGCTCACTTAATTTTACTGGTAACCGAAGCCACCGGCTTAACGGCCGATGACTATGAGCTTATCAATATCTTACGCGGTAAAAACTTAATTTTAGTGGTTAATAAATGTGATAGCCCCGAAAAAGAACTTTACGCCGCCGATTTTTATGCGCTGGGCTTTAAAACCATTTTTATTTCGGCCGAACATAATCGTAATATCCCGGCATTAATCAGCTTGATAGAACAAGCGGCTAACGATGATAAAGGGTTAAATAATGCCCCTGTCATTGTGAATGATAATAACGAATTAACCGCCGATAACACCATTAAAATAGCCATTGTGGGTAAGCCTAATGTAGGTAAATCTAGTTTAGCTAATGCTTTGTGCGGGCAAGATAACAGTATCGTTAGCAGTATTGCTCATACTACGCGCGATACCGTCAGTTCGGCCTTTACTTTTAACGGCCAAGATTTTGTTATTTTAGATACCGCCGGCCTGCGCCGGGCCGCTAAACTTAAAGAACGGCTGGAATATTTTGCCGTTAAACGTACCGAAGAGGCCATTGCCGCCTGCGATGTAGCTTTACTGGTGCTGGATAGCAGCGAAGAGCTGAGCGACCAAGAAAAAAAAATTGCCGATAAAATAGTAGAGCATAAAAAACCTTTTTTATTTGTGCTTAATAAATGGGATTTAACCAACCCGCCGGTGCAAGATGGCAGGATAATAACCGATAAATTATTAAAAGAAAAAATTGATAAATTTAGGTTTTTATTTCCGGTAACTAGCCATATTAAATTGGTAGCAGTTTCGGCTTTACAGCAGCTGGGGTTTAGCAGTTTGTTAAAAAATGTTGTGGCTTTAAATAACCAAAACAAACGGCAAATTAACGACCACGAGCTAACTAAAGCTATGCACGAATGGGTGCTGGAGCGTAAAGCCGCCCAACGCGGCAGCCGTAAAACCGATTTTAAAAGCTTAAGGCAGCTGGCTGTTAAGCCTCCTTTTTTTATTTTACGCGCACGCGGACAAGTGGACGACCATTATAGCCGTTATATAATTAAAAGAATACGCGACGAGTTTGGCTTTAGTAATGTAGCGATAGATTTAAAGATAGAGCAATTTTAGCGGGAGAGATAAAACAATATGAAAAAAATCTTTTTTCTTATTTTAGTTGTATTAGCAAGTAGTAGCTTTGGCCAAAGCCTAGAGCACATTAGCGAACGCTTATTTTTGCAGCGCTCCGGCTTTATCGAAAATTACGAAATTAGGCAGCAGCTGCGGCATGTAATAGAAGCTACCAGCTTTGAAGCCGTTGATATGCCGGCCCGCCTTTATCGTCAGGCTACATCGGGCACCAATGTCGAACTTTCGGTTAGGCGCGAAAGCGAAAGTTTTAACGTTATTTTTGCCAACCAGCTTTTTAGCGAACTGGCCACCGGTTTTAGGGCTTATAACCGCGGGAATTATGTTTTTCGTAAACATATTACCACCGGCCGCCTCGAAAATATTCGCATCTTTTTACAAAGCGGGGCCGGGAGCTTTATCGATGTAAGGCCCGGTACAGATGGCCGCTCGGTGATGGACGTTTTTTTATTTAACACCCCTATTTACCGGAATATTCCCGTACCTTTAGGCATAAATGTGGTGGCTTTAAGCCCTTTTGCCCGTTTAATAGCGGTAACTAATAATAATATAGATTGGCGGGCTATCATTAATGATGGCGGCAACGCCGAGCAAATGCGGGTGGCCGCTATGTCGGCGGCTATCCGTCCTTTTTTAGCCGAACTGGCGGCACGCGATACCGAAGATGGGGCGCAAAATAGCGCTGGTAATTTTATTTTTATTAACGATGGGGCCTTACAAAGCAGCCGGGCCGGTGGGTTAGATGGCTTTAACTGTTCGGGCTTTGTAAAGTGGGTAGCCGATGGCCTTATCCTTCCTCTTACCGGCCGTTTGCTCGACCCCGAAATTTTAAAAATTCAGCCGCCTATTAGCGAACGCGCCTTTTCGCCGGCTTTAAATTTTCCCGAACGCGACCCTTTTTTTGGCCTAGACTGGACACGTAATTTAGCCCACGAAATTAGACGTGCCCAGTTTCCGCAAGCGCGCAACCGTTTAGGCCAAAGCGATGTTAATGATACCCCCTTTACCGCTTTTTTGAGAGATATTGGTTATAGCTTAGCCCAGCTGGAGTTAGTGCTTTATCTAGAAACCATTCGTAACCCCGGCCATTTTTATTTTGGTTCTATTAACCAAGAATTTGGCAGTAACCCGGTGTTACGGCAACATATTCATACGGCTGTTTTTTTCCCTTACTTTAATGAACAAGGTGAATTTGTGATAGAAATGTACGAACGTAACTGGCAAACTAACCCCGATTCGTTACGCAGCCGTTATAGCGGCGCTTTTGTCTTTCTTTCACGCGTACGCGCCAGCGATAATTTTAGATTACCGGCTATATAAAGGAGTTAAGCGCTATGTCTCATAATCTGCAAATTTCTACCTCTTTGGGTGATGTTATCATTACCGATTTTTCTTTTAAATCGCGTTCCGAAATTAAACATTATGCGCATAGCACCGGCTTTAACCATCATGAAGATGACGAAGCCACTTTGTATTGCCGTATATTATTGCAAAACAGCTGTACCTTAGAGGACGGCGAAGGGCTTAATAACGAACAGCTGGCTAAACTTAGCATTAAAGAAATTGCCGATTTTGCCGCTATTTATTATCACGGTATTTTTAGCGAGGCTAGCGAAGAGCCCGATTATATTAAGGCTTTATACGAATATATTGTTAGCCTAGAGGTTCATTACAAAAAGAAGATGCGGGTTATGCACAGCCCTTTCTCGGAAGAAACCACTATGAGCAGCCTCTCAAGTATGGAATCGCACCAAAGCGCTTTGCGCGAAATTTGGGAAAACGAATATGTTAAAGACGAAAAGCTTAGCGTTAGCCAAAAAATCCAGCAGCTGCTTAAGTTAAAAGACCAATTTGAAGATACTTCGTCTAAACAAGCCCCTAGTAAAAACTCGCAGGAAGTTACCTTACTTACCGAAATTATTCACATTTTACATGAGCGCAATACCAGCGAATTTAAACGCTCTATCGAAACTAAACGGGTGGTAAACCGCAACTTAATTTTTATTTTAACTAACCTCTCACTGGCCTCAATCAATTTAACTTTTAATATTTTAAGATTATTTAATATCATCAATTAAGCTATTTATTAAGGAGAACTTAAAGAAATGTCGCAAAATTTACGCTTTTATAGTTCGGCCGGAGAATTATTAATTGCCAATTTTTCTTTTCATTCGTTATCCGATATAAAAAGTTATGCTCATAGCGCCGGTTTTACCCACGACAGCGATGACGAAGCTGCTTTTTATTGCCGCATGTTGTTACAAAATAGCTGTACCATCATTCATAATAACGAACAACTTAATAATAACCAACTAGCCAAACTTACGGCGGCCGAGCTGGAAGATTTTGCTTATTTTTACTACTACGGTATTACCGGCGAAGTAGCTAAAAAACCTAGCTATGTTCATAATCTTTATAATCATATTTTACGGTTAGAGGAGCATTACCGTAAAAAAATGCAAACTATGCACAGCCCCTTCTCTAAAGAAACCACTATGGCCAGCCTTTTTAGTATGGAGGCCAGCCAAAATATTTTACACGAGTTTTTAGAAGACGATGACACTAAAGATAAAACTTTTAATACCGGCCAAAAGATTAAAGATTTATTAAAAGATAAAATAAGCGATAAAACCCCCAGCGGCTCCAGCGCGCTTAAATTAGAGATGATTGCCGAAATTATCCATATTATCAACGAGCACGGCAACGGCGAATTTAGGAGGTCGGTAGAAACTAAACGGGTATCTAACCGCAACTTTATTATACTGGCCTGCATTACTACCTTTAACGTTATTAATGTAACTTTAATTATTTTAAGGTATCAGGGTATACTTAGTTGATAGTTACGGCCGCTAACCTTAGTTTTAGCTACGAGCATTTAATTTTAAATAACCTTTCTTTTTCTTTACAGCAAGGCGAAACTTTGGCTATTATCGGCTCGTCGGGCGTAGGCAAAAGCACTTTGCTTAAAATTATTGCCGGCTTACTACCGCCTACCGGCGGTGATTTATTTAATAATGCTAAAAAACCTATCTATGTTAGCCAAGAAGATTCGTTGTTAAACTGGCTAACTATAATCCAAAATGTGGCTTTGCCCTACACCATTAAAGGCGAACCTTTGGCTAAGATAAAAGATAAAGCTTTAACTGCTCTTAGCTTAGTGGGCTTAGAGGGTTATGCCGATAGCTACCCGCACCAATTATCGGGCGGTATGAAAAAACGGGCCGAGCTGGCCCGCGCCTTAGCTTACGAAGGCGATTTAATTTTGCTAGATGAACCTTTTTCGGCCCTAGATATTTTAAACCGCGAAAAATTAAATGTTTTAGTGGCGCAGCTAACTAAACAAACAGGCGCCGGCTTAATTTTGGTAACCCACAGTATAGATGAAGCTTGTTACTTAGCCGATAAAATTCTTTTGCTTAATAGCCCGCCGCACAGCGAAGAACTGCTTATTAACGATAAAGCCGGCAATAACAGTGATGATTTTATTTTAAGTGAGCAAAGCCGGGCCAACAGTAATCATTTACGTTTAGCCTTAAAAAACAACAATGAGGCCATTAAAACCGCTAAAACCCCAGCTAAAAATGTGCTATTTAATAAATTTAAGCAGCTGGGCTTAGCGGTTATTAGCTTAATTACCTTTTTATTAGCGATAAGCTTAGTTAAAACTGTTTTTAATATCCCCGATTTTTTACTGCCTTACCCCGCAACTGTGGCCCGGCTTTTCTTTACCACCCTCTTTAATGGTTTTATCTTTAAAGATTTATCTTACACCATAATGGCCAGCTTAGGCGGCTTTGGTTTAGCTTTGCTGCTGGCTTTACCTTGCGGTTATACTATTGCCCGTTTTAAACCCCTTAAAGAGCTTTTACTGCCCCCCTTAATTGCCGCCAACACCATACCTATTGTGGCTTTAGCCCCCTTTATTGTTATGTGGGTGGGACTTGGCTTAACGCCTAAAATTATTACGGCAGCTTTAATTGTTTTTTTTCCTATCCTCATTACCTCTATCACGGCTTTTAGGTTGGCACGCAAACAAACGGCAATGCACCTCTTTTTTTATAAACCTAATCTTTTACGCGGTTTATTTTTGCTAGAACTGCCGGCCAGCTTGCCCACTATCTTTAGCGGCATTAAAATTTCGCTGGCTACTTCGGTAGTTGGGGCAGTTATCGGCGAGTTTATCTCCGGCGCCGATGGACTAGGCAGCTTGCTCACCATTGCTAAAGCCAGCTTTAACACCCCGCTGATGTTTGTGGCTTTGGTATGGCTGGTTATTTTAGGGCTTACCTACTATGCCGCAGCCGCGCTGCTGGAGAAATTATGCGTAAAATAATGATTATCCTGCTGTATTTAGGTTATTACCTGTTAGTCTATAACCCGCTTTATGCCTTATTACCACAGGAAGAATTTACTTATGACAACGCAGTCGTGATTGGGTCCATCATTTTTACATCAATTAATTTTTTGGTGTGTTTACTTTTTGTCTTTAAATTAAAGGTAAAATTTGGTAAGATAAGCTTTAAAGTTATTTTACTAAGTTTATTATTGTTCGTTTGCTTATTGGCTATCGGTATATTATTTGCTTTAATTATGCAGGCCGATATTACTTATAACGTTAGCAGCAATGTATTTTTATTATTAATTTTTTGTTTGCTTATAGGTTATAGCGAAGAACTCTTTTTTAGGGCTATCCCCTACCACCTGCCCTTGGCAAATACTTGGGTAAAAATGACGCCGGCTTTAATTCTTTTTGCTTTGGCGCATAGCGGCGATGGCTTATTTACCGTAGTTAATGCCTTTGTTTTAGGGGTGCTCTTTACCTTTTTTTATTTACGTTTTAAAAATGTGCATATTGTAGCTTTAGCCCACAGTTTATACAATTTTTCAATTTTCTCATCGGCTTTATTAATTTAGTAAATGCCGATATAATAGCTATGTTACTAGAGATATTGCAAACCATCTTTATGGTGGCCAGCCGGCCGTTAATTATTATTTTTTATATAGGCCTTTTAATTATTTTTGCCATAGTAATTAAAATTGGTAAACCGAAAAAGAAGTTTAACTTTAAGAAGATAGATGGTTTTGGTAATGTAGGCGCTAAACTTAAAGCAAGGGCCGGCAAACTTAGCCGTAAACCGGCCGATAGCCCGCCGCCGCCGGAGGCTGCCCCGCCGCTGGAAGAAGACGAAGACGATGAATAAATAATAAAGTACCCCGCCTTACAGAGGCGAGGTATTAATTACTGTAAAAAATAAGAAATTTTTTTATTCTTTAATTAATTTAAGTGCGTTTAAGCTGCGTAGCGGTGGCCAGCATGTTATCGCTGGTTTGTACGGTGCGGCTGTTAAATTCGTAGGCACGCTGAGCGACAATTAAATTAACCATCTCTTGGATAGATGATACCGCCGACATCTCTAAAAAGCGGTGCTGTATTTGGCCCATACCGTCTTGGCCCGGTAACCCCATAATAAATTCGCCGCTAGCAGTACTTTCGGTAAAAAGGTTTTGCCCTACCGCCGTTAATCCGGCCGGATTGACAAAACGGTAAAGTTCTAGCTGGCCAACCACCACAGGGTCTTCTAAGCCGGGCAGCCTTACATTAACCTCACCTTGTGTGGTAATATTAATAGTTTCGCGGATAAAGTTTTCGGGAAAAATAATCTCTGGCTGCACGCGGTACCCTTGATTGGTAACCAGTTGGCCGTTGGCATCTACATTTAAGTTGCCGTCGCGGGTGTAAGCTAAGCTGCCGTCAATAAGTTGCACGCGTAAAAAACCCTCACCGGTAATGGCTAAATCCATTGGGTTACCGGTGGCTTGCAACGAGCCTTGATCAAACATACGCTGGCTAGAGGCTACTTTAACACCATGCCCTACCTGCGTAGGCAGCGGGCGGCTGGTTAAATCGGTCGCCGGGGTACCGGCAATACGCTGGGTTTGGTATAGTAAATCCTCAAACTCGGCGCGCATGGGCTTAAAGCCTGTCGTATTAACGTTGGCTAAATTGTTAGCGATAGTATCTATATTAAATTGCTGGCCATTCATGCCGCTGGCACCGGTCCAGAGAGAGCGCATCATAAGGGGTAATCTCCTACTTCTGTTATTATCGGGCTATTTACAATTAGCCTTTAGTTTGCTTTAAATGTAAATATGTTTCTTCTCTTCATCAATTTTAGGCAAAGCTGCTAGGGTTAAAACTAGTACACCACAAAGGGCCATATCCTCCGCTATAACATCAATTATCTATAATATTTTGATATTAAAAATAATTAATCTCTTTACCACAAACAATTTACGTATTAAATCAATTATAAGTATAAAATATTAAAAAAATAGTATTGATATTCCTTAATTATCGAGGTAAGATTTCATTATCGGCAAATATAAAAAATACTTGAGAAATTTTTAAAATTAAAATTAAGGAGAGTAAAAAATGAAAAAAATTATAACTACGCTATTGCTGGTAGCTTTTGCCTTAACAATGACGGCTTGCGCCAGCACTAGGGATAGAAGAAACTTTAACACGCTTGACAGAGAACTTACCGCTCGGCAAGCTCTTTTTTTAAGCAGCGGCGGCTTGGTTACCAACCCGCATTATATGCAAAGTTTTTTACTACAGAACGCTGCCAAAGAGGCTTCTAGGATAAGTGATTATCAAATAGCTATCAATTTATTGCTTAGAGCCTTTGTCGAGCTGGAGGCTGCTATCAATAATCTTCCAAATTCTAATACTCTTCCGCTTATTTCGTTAGATGCTCAAGAGCTCCTCCGTGAGCTGGAAAGAGCTCAAAGAGAATTTTCACGATAATTATAAAGGAGTTATATAATGTTTAAAAAAATTTTATTATTAGCAATTTTAATTTCATTTTCCCTGCCTGCAATAGCCCAGTTACAAAACCCTAACCAAAATAATAGGGCTAATAATCCCGATTATTTACGCAGCCTAGAGCTACGCCAAAGAGCCATTGAGGCCCTTGAAGCCGGCGAACATGCCAGAGGGCTTGCTTTAATAGTGGAAGCCACCTCCGCCTTGCAAGCTGCCGAACGTTTTTACGACCCGACACGCGGCGACGCTTTAACTAAGCTAATTTGCCTTACCGAAGTTTGGCAGCGCGAAGCTATCTCGCGTGGTTTGCATAGAGGAACTAATGCTGGCCTTTTTAACCGTATAGAAGAGATAACAGCTGCGGCTAGCCACGCTTTTGAACGTGAGTGGTGGCAAGAAAGTGTTACACACAGCGGAGAAGCTTTAACGCTATACCGCCAGTTATTTGGTTTGGGCAGTAATTTTGATTTAGCCATCACCTACATCGTACAAAGAGGCGATAGTTTATGGCGGATTGCCGCCCGCCCCGATGTTTACAATGACGCTCGGGCATGGGGGCGACTATGGGAAGCTAACCGTAATAGCCGATTACATTATACTAACAGCCCGCACCTTATTCACCCTGCTACAGAATTAGAAATACCTCGCTAGCTTTATAAATTTTTATTGATAGATAAACATTTTAAGCCTTCATCAATTTTGATGGGGGCTTTTCTTCGGTTTTTATCCGTACATTAGGCCCGGCACCTCTTACCTCCTTTTTAAACGGCATTCAATAAAATATTATGCGGTATTACATAGAAATATTTCTCACATCAAACATAATTTTGTTATAATACTTTCAACTCTTAAATATTGCATTTTATAGGTTGACAAGGGGTGATTTTAAGTATATAGTTTTTTAAAAAAGGAGGTAAAAATGCTTTCGGCAAAAGAAAAAGGTAAAGATATAACTAACACTTGCGAAGATAGTTTAACATCATCGGTATTTGATGGTTTATTACTGCTGCCCGATGAGGTATTTTGGCGGCTGCTTAAAAAGGCTTGTCCTACCTTGCCTGATGAGGCGGCTGTTTTAGAAGATTATAGCTTTTGGCCAAAATATGCTACCGATGAAATTGAAGAGATACCCAATGAACATTTTGTTGAACCCGACTTGGTGTTAAACTTTGAAAGCTTCGATTTAATTATTGAGGCCAAACGCTGGGACGGCGCCGGGCAAAACCCTGAGCAATGGCAGAACCAGCTATTAGCCCATCGCTTTCACCTAGAAGATGATGAAAAAGAGCTGTATTTACTGGCCATTGGCGGTGTAGATAAAAACGAAATTGTAAAGCTTGATATTGATAACGAAGATGATGAACCGTATACCATTTTTAAGTACCATTGGAAGAGCTTACTTGAGGCTATACACCACGAACTAGCAAATACTGAAGAAACCCATAACCAAAAATTATTTAACTATATTATACGCGCCTTTGCTTTGCACGGTCATATTTTTGTTAAAATAAAATATTTTGATGAAATTTTAGAGCAAGCTAAAAGTTACCGGCCAAATTTTACTGCCAGCTTAAATATTTTAAATAACTGGAAGATACCTAAATCTACTATCTTTCTTAAATCAAACTTTCGTAAATTGCTGGAACCGGCTAAAACTTATAAAACTCATTTTATAGAAAGTTTTAACACTTTAAATAATTGGAGGATTGTTTAATGGATAATAATAATAATAATAAAGATTTTGAAGAAATGCTTTGCGATGTGCGTAAAAGCTTTAGGTTGTTACACCAATATAACGAACGTGTGCTAGATTTAATGCGTTATATTGGCAGCCAATTTGGGGCGGTAGCCGGTGGTTACCCTCATGCTTCAGGCCCTTGCCCAAAAGGTGGTAAAGGCATTGAGCGTTGGGCATGGGATTGGCTTAATATGCATTTTTATGAGTTTCATTTTGCTAATGCTGCCGTACCTTTTTCTGTTATGTTACAAAGTGATACCGGCACTTATGACAGTAATGTTGATTGGAATGACATACCTAACTTTGATGAGGTAACGAAGGCCCAAACACGGCTTATTTTTATTTCAAGCAGCAACCCAGATGAATACTGGGAATTTGGTGAAATGCTTGAAGATGGAGATATTATGTACAAAAACTTAACAGGTAAAGGCAAAGTTGTAAAGGCAGAAGACAGCGAAGAAAAGATGTACCTAATGGCCTTTAACCTAGTGGATTTTGCCGATAAAGCTAGCATAGATAAAACTTTACAAAAATGGCTTAAATTTTTAAATGATAACGGCGAGACACAGCTTACCTTACACGAAAGTTAAATTAAAAAATACATAACCAGCTAAATATAAATATCTTTCTCGCCCTCATCAATTTTGGTGAGGGCTTTTTTGGTAACCTCTTTTATTTTTTCTTCTTTAATTGTATCAATTATTTTTTCATAATAATTATCATTTACAAGGCCATTACTAAAACTTTTTTCATATTCCTTAAAGGTCATCAGAGCATTAGAGGTGCAAAATTTTTCAATCTCCCCGCTTTTAGCCATATTCATAAAACTTTGGCCGGTACGTTCACGGCGGTAACAGGCGGTACAAAAGCTGGGCAAATAGCCCTCATTACAAAGGCCGGCTACTACCTCATTTAAAGTACGGTCATCGCTGGTGGTAAATTGGCTGGTATCTCTTTCGCGAACCCCGCTGTAACCGCCCACATCGGTGCTGCTGGCGGCGCTCATTTGGCTAATACCTAATTGGAGGGCCTTTCGGCGCAGTTCTTCCGTCTCACGGGTAGAGAGGATTAAGCCGGTATAAGGCACAGCCAACCTAATGACGGCGATGAGCTTTAAAAAATCGTCATCGTTTACTAAATAAGGAAAATTTGATAAATCCATACCTTTAGCCGCCTTAAGGCGCGGTACACTGATGGTATGAGCGCCGGCGCCAAAATCTTGTTCCAATATGTTACTGTGGTTGAGCATAGCAAGGGTTTCGTATTTATAATCATACAAGCCGTATAAAACGCCTAAGCCTACGTCATCTAGTCCGGCCGTCATCGCGCGGTGCATGGCGGCGGTGTGGTAGGCAAAGTTGCCCTTTGGCCCTTTGTGCATGGCCTCGTAGGTAGATTGATGATAACTTTCTTGAAACAAGATATAAGTGCCAATGTCGGCCTCTTTTAATAATTTATACTCTTCCACACCGGTGGCGGCAATATTTACGTTAATACGGCGCAGATTATGGCCGTTATAATTGACGCTGTAAATAGTTTTAATAGCCTCTATTATGTAATTGATGGGCACATTGATAGGGTCTTCTCCTACCTCTAGGGCGATACGTTTGTGGCCCATCTTGAGTAGAGCCAAAGTTTCGGCTTTAATCTGCTCCATTGTTAATTTGACACGCGGCATAGCTTTATTATTAACGCTGTAACCGCAATAGGCGCAGCTATTGACACAGTAATTGGCTAAATAGAGCGGCGCAAAGAGCACGATGCGCGGGCCGTAAATTTTTTGCTTAACTTTTTTAGCGGTGCTGAACAGTGCCTCACGTTGCTGTTCAGTATTAATATGCAGTAAAGCGGCGGCCTCTGTTAAGGTTAGCCCTTTGCCTAAAGCGGCTTTAGCTAACACGGTTTCTATATTTAAATTTTGGCCAGCGGTTAGGGCTTGGTTCATTAAGCTTTCGTTAGCGATGGCTTGGGTTATATGCTGCTGGTTCATGGTGTTTCCTTTAATTAACTCTATTATTCTTATAGTTTTTAGTAATTAAATTTATTTGCTCACAAATACTCTTGACAAGATAAGGGAATAAAATTATTGTAAGTTTATAACCCTTAATAGGCTTTGGTAAACAGAACGCCAAATTATAAGGAAAAATCTTTATAAGGAGGTGAAAAATGATGGCTGTAAATAAAATAATACGAGCAGTCCTGTTTACGCTGTACTTGCTCGTATTTATACAAAAGCTGTATTAAACATACAGTCTGGCATTTCTTAAGGTGGTTACAGCCACCTTAAGTTTTTATACCTACATAGTACCTTGTTTTTTAATTAAAGTCAAGTAAAAATAATAAGTGATTATTCCTTTAACCTTCATTATAGAAAGAGCTATCAATTTCTTCTCCTAATTTGAATGGTAACTTCCACTTTCCATAAGCTATATATTTTGTAGTCCCCATTAATCTGTCAATCACATGCTGCCTATCCCAAACTGCGGTTAATTCCATTCCTTTACATTTTTTTTCAGTAGCCGGTGTAATTTCACCACGATTATAGATGGAGAATTTGCCGGTAAAAATATCTTTCATGTAAGTTGGCAGGCCCCAAGCATCGGCGTCATTTTCAAAAGGAATGTTTCCTACCACAGGCCACACACCATCAGTAAGTAAGTCGGCGTATACGCATACAAAAAAATCATATTCATCGTCTTTTTTAGGAATTTCATTCAAGTTATTGGCTTTTTTTTATAAATGGCCAAAACACCCTCTTTATACATCCTTCCAAAAACATAAGTATCATTAGGGAGTGTTATAGCATAAATATTTCCTAATTTTCTTTTCTTTACCCCTTTTTTTATTTTAACTCCTCCCCATAATTCCCCTGCGTCTCACTTACCGTGCGGCCCAGCGCGGCCAACATAGTAGTAACCTTAGCTCGCCGTTCAGCAATGCTAAGCTCATCACTCTTACGCGGGTACAAAGCGTATAAATTTTCATAATTGGCGGGCTCGGCCTTTTGCATAAGCACGTTGGCGCCGCAGTCCATTGCCTGTTCAGGGCTAGGTAATAAGCTTAACAAAGCGCTGGTAGCGGGGATTAAAGCCTTTGGGCACAACAACCTCGCCAGTGCCATCGCCCGTTTAGTTAAGCCCACATCACCATTGGGGTGGCCGGCTAGCGGTGTGCCCGGCCCGCTAATAAATACGCCAATACTTATCATATTAAAATTATAATTTTGAAGAAACAGAATATCGGCAGCAATATCGGCTAGCGTTTGCTCGGGTAAACCGATGAGAATGCCGCTGCCCGTTTGGTAACCTATCTGCATTAAATTACGCGCGGCCTGTAATCTATCACTTAATAAATCGCCATGATGAAGTTTTTTATACAGTTCAGCATTACCTATTTCATGTTTGAGTAAAAAACGTTTGGCGCCCGCCTTAAACCACGCCTCATAGTGGCTGTATGGCCGCTCGCCCACACTAAGGGTGATGGCTGTATCGCCATACTTTTGGGTTATTTCAGCAATAATCTCGGCTAAATACTCTTTGGTATAACTTTCATCTTCCCCGCTTTGCAGCACAAAGGTTTTGTAACCGGCTTTAGCTGCACTATCGGCGGCAGAGAGGATTTGTTCTTTGGTTAGCCTAAACTTAGGTAGCTTATCGTTACCAAAGTTAATACCGCAGTAAACGCAGCGGCACTTGCAGTAGTTAGAAAACTCGATGACGGCGCGCAGCTGCACGGAGTTACCTACATAGTTGCGGCGTACCCGTTCGGCGGCGGCAAATAATAAATCTTGTTCGGCTTCGTTAGCTAATAAATATTCTATTCCCGCTGGGGTAGCTTGGTGAGTGGTTTCGAGCTGAGTGAGAAGTTGTTGTATGTTCATTTAACTAATTATATACCAAATTTACTTCTTTAAGCAAGCAGAGTATAGCTTTAGTTTATTTCTGTAATTCACAATGTTACGTATTCTTTCTTATATCCCTAACAAATTGAGTGATAACTTGTTAAGATTTATTAGGATTGTACAGCCAGTTATTATCAAACTTCAGTTTTCATTTCACTCTTTCAAGCTCCGCTAACCATAATTAGCGGTAGTTCAGAAATAATATGATTAAAGATAATACAAAAGTAACGATACTGTCTTTACTTTAGCGTTATCACAGGGTATAATAATATTAAGAGGTATCTATGGCAACTACTAAATCAAATATAAATGTAAAAATTGATGCGGCAGTTAAGGAAGCGGCAACACTGCTTTTAGAGCGTATGGGTATTGACCAGACTACAGCTATTGATATGTTTTACAGGCAAATTATAGCTGAACGAAGGTTGCCCTTTCAGCCTATAGTTGCTGCTACGGTAGAGGAACAGCTTACAGCAGCCATCACAAAAAAAATATCCCCAGAGTTAGGCTCGAAGCCGATGATAATGGTTCTGCCATTGTAGATAAAGATAAACACCCCGAAATTTATGATTGGGCGGTGAATGGTTAATGAACCCTTACGACCTTTGATTGGAAAGAAGCAGGATTAACAAAACCTTCTTACATAGACATTGGCAAAATCATTGATTTGCCGATAACGGCTGTTTTGCCTACACCTATCGGTAAGTTATCTAAAAATGATTTAACCAAGCTACTTAATGCCATCAATGAGTATCATAATAAAGGAAACTAAAATGACTACGGAAGCGATGACTCTTGATAATTTTGAAAACTATTTTAGCGCTATCGTTTTACAGCGAGCTCTGGGTTATTTTGAAGCAGGTAAAGTTTCATCATTTGAAGAGGAAGCGAAAGGTCAGTGGCTTGCCGAAGTAGATGGCAACGAAATTTATACGGTTAAGGTTATCTTCGATAATGATAAGATTGTAACTCTAACCTGTGATTGCCCCGATGATTTAAATCGCCACTGTAAACATGTTGGGGCATTACTCTTTGCTTTGCGTGAAGAAAAAGCGAACGCCAGCCGTAAACCTAAAGCGGCTAAAAAAATCAAACTAGAGACGGAACTGCCTAAACTTTCAAAGGAAGAACTCATCGAAATTCTTTTAAACTTTGCAGGAAGAGATAGGCAATTTAAAAGTGAGCTTGTATTGAGGTTTGCTGATAACACCGACATCATCGAAGAGTCTCGTAAACTCATTAAAAAATCAATTAACGCTGCTAGCCATCGTTATGGCTTAGAGAGCAGTGATGTTGGCAAAGCGTTAAAAGGGGCTAAAAAGGTCTTAGCCCTAACTGATGAACAGATAACTAAAGGCAACACTCTGCCCGCTGTTCAGCTCTGTTTTGTTGTACTAGAAGAGACCATCGAGTTATGGGAAGATGTGGGTTATCATAATAATCATTTTGAATATACCATCAAAGATGCTTTAGAGAAATTAACTAAGGCGGTAGAGGCTATACCCTCAAACCATCAAGAGAGTTTTAAAGTTTTTAAGCTCATCTTTGACCACGCTTTGAGTAAACTCTATGATGAGGCAGAGTATAGTGCCTTGCGTATGCAAATTTTAGCCGCCACCGTGCCGCTCTGTGCCAACGCTGCCATTAAAGAGAAGCTCATGACCTTTTTAATTACTAAAACTACTTTAAAAGAGTATGATAACAGGCATTATTGGCGGGCAGCTCAGGAAATTATGGTAGAGGTAATGACCCGTTTTGGTAGTAGGGAGGAAGCTACTTTATTTATTGAGGCTAACCTTGATAATGAAAAACTCAGAAGAATAGCGGCCAGTAAAGCATTAGAGAGCAAAAATTACAGTAGAGTTATTGAGTTATCTTTAGCAGCGGAAGCCGATGAAGAATTACAGCCAGAGGTTAAAATTTTGTACAAAGGGCTGCGTTATAGAGCTTATGAAGGGTTAGATGATAAAGCAGCACAAATAATTTTGGCTAAAGAGCTTTTGTTAGCAGGGTATTTTGAATATTTTACCAAGTACAAGACATTGATTAAAGTTAAAGAATGGCCTTTATTACGAAAGGAGTTACTATCTGCCATCAAAAAGTTAAAAGATGATAGCGATTACACTTGGTTTAAATACTCGGGCACAGAACCGCTTTATACGAAGGTTTTAATAGCTGAAGAAATGTGGCGAGAGCTTTTAGCTTACTGCGATAAAAATAAGGGTTTTATTCCTCACTACGCCCACTTACTATTACCCTATTATTCCGACGAAACAGAGAGTATTTTTACCATTTATATTTTAGAGAGTGCTCAAAAAGCTAGTGATAGAAAGCGTTATAAAGCGGTAGTGGAACTTGTTAAAAGCTATCAAAAAACCTTTAATAAAAATGCCGTTGAACTTTTAGAAAAACTTCGTAAAGACCATGCGAGACAACCCGCCTTTATTGATGAGTTAAGTAAGACTAAGGCTGGTAAAGCGGCGAAGAAATAAAAAGAGGAGTAGTTATTATGGGAAAAGTTTATGCTTACGGCGATGCTTCAAATACGGCAACACGGGTCTTTTTAAGTGAGTTTTCTAAACAATTTAATACATTTTTTGGTGTTAGGCATAAAATTGAAACTTTAAAATATTTTGATTATCAATGCCCCTATTCTGGGGAGAGTATAGACGGCAGTAATTATATTGAAGACCATATTATTCCTTTTAACAAAGGTGATTGTGGTTTGCACCTTTACGGTAATGTTCTTTTAGTAACAGCAGAAGCTAATAAAGCTAAACACAGTAAACCGTTAGCAGAAATTTAAAAAATTATCCAGAAAGATTAGAAAAAATACAACGTTTTATAGAAGAAAGTGGCTATAGGAATATTCATCTTCAATATAATGATCTATTAAAAATTCATTGAAAAAACTTTATAAAAAAATTGACCGAATGCTTAAAGAGGATTTGGAAAAGTTAATGGCAACAACAACTATAATAAAGTTATCACCATAATCTGCAAAACTCTCCGAGAGTTTCAGTATTTTCTCATCTTCCATATTCGCTGAACCATTATCAAGTATACAAAGCCGAAAGGGTTTGCCGTTGTGGACGTGGTAAAGGAATACGTTTTACTTTATAAATGTTATCGCTATCACCCAACATTTTTTCATAAAGTCTAGCTATATATAAAAGTAAGCGTATAGGCATATTATCATTAATTGTAGATTGATGCTCAATCAGTACCACAAGCTTGCCATCTACCTCAAAGGATATATCATTAACTCTATCCATAAATAGGACATCTTGTAAGGTGTTAATGTTAATTTCAGTATCGTTATCAAACTTGACACCTGTTAAAGCAAAATAAAGTTCTCGTAGTTTATTCTATTCACTAAAGAGTAGATTAAACATACTGTCTTTATAATAGACCTGTTCTAAAAATAAATATGATATAATGAAAGAATAGGCAGTGTTCCTGCTAACGTAAAGCAATAAAGATTAAAGCTAATTGAATAAAACCAACAAACATTCTATCTAGCTTATCATAACGAGTGAAAATTCGTCTAAAATCTTTAAGTTTA
>Ga0131853_10005084_pt1 | contig 23689 bp, 18 predicted proteins | sample TergutLab28metaG_FD_92764 | JGI IMG/M metagenome (GOLD analysis project Ga0131853, IMG submission 92764) | Labiotermes labralis P1 segment gut microbial communities from Petit-Saut dam, French Guiana - Lab288 P1 (version 2) (version 2) | ecosystem: Host-associated > Arthropoda: Insects >...
AAATTTAAAGATCAAGATATATAGAACTATAATTTTGCCTGTTGTTTTGTGTGGGTGTGAAGCTTGGTCGCTGACATTGCGGGAGGAAAGGAAGCTGAGGGTGTTTGAGAACATGGTGTTGAGAATATTTGGACCTAGATGGGACGAGGTAACGGGGGAATGGAGGAGATTGCACAACGAGGAGCTAAATGATTTGTACTCCTCACCCAATATTGTGCGGGTGATAAAATCGAGAGGAATGAGATGGGCTGGGCATGTGGCGCGTATGGGTGAGGAGAGAGGTTGTATAGGATCTTGGTGGGGAAGCCGGAGGGAAAGAGACCACTGGGGAGGCCTAGCCGTAGATGGGTGGATAATATTAGGATGGATCTCCAGGAGTTAGGATGTGGGTATATGGACTGGATTGGGCGGGCCTAGGATAGAGATAGGTGCCGGACGCTTGTAAGTGAGGTAATGAGGCTTCGGGTTCCGTGAAATGCGGGGAATTTCTTGACTAGCTGCAAACCAATTAGCTTCTCAAGAAGGACCCTGCACAATGGAGTAATTAAGCTTGTAAGTACTATATCAGACGCTATATATAAAAATTCAATCCACAAAGTTACCATTATAATTCAAGCAGGAAATGAAATATCATTAATAGAGGTTATTTCTTTGAGTGATCGATCCATTTCCACAATTGCACTGGATAGGGACCTCGTCATAAAAGTATACATATTCTATATTGTATATTGTGCATGGTAAAAGGATAGAACATAGCTTCTTACGAAGACAACTCTCGATTGCTCCGTGTCAAAATACTGGCCAGTATTGTCTATCCAACAGCGAGACAATGCAATGCTAGAATATAACAGCATTCATGCAATCATTTAAATGGTCTGTAATATAGTGTTATGTCCAAATTTAAGATTAATATAAAATTAAAATCTGTATGAAAATATTACAATATTGCATATGACATCTTAATATTATCCTCAAACCTACGCCTGGATCTTCCAAGAGGTCTCTACGTCAGATTTCTCAACCGAAGTTCTAATGCACGCCCTCTCCCGATACGTGCTACATATCCCGCCAATCTCTTTGATCTGAGTACCCGAAAAATTGGCAAACATTGGTGGTTGCTATGGGTAGGGCAAGACTTGTGCGAAATAGTGCCCAATTTCGGAATGAATGGAGCTATGCCTTTAATATCCACAGTTCTTCGCAGCGCCACACACGTTAGTCTGCGCATTTATTCATCTCCACATCGCCCAGAGCACATCCACACGCACCTTGCATTATTAGATTTGTTTGATTATTCGAGTATGTCAAATGCATGCAAGTGATAGGTTACAATGGTTGTACTGGCTAGGGTTTAGAATCCTGGACTCTAGTAGTCGCTAAAGCCGCTGCCCAACATGTGTGGCGCTGCGGTCATCGGTACGTGTCGTCTGCTATTGCGTCATTTCCATACGTCACATCACCCTCCAAACGCAATACCACTTTTCCAGACTGACGAAGACGTAAGGTTAGATTTTAAGCCATTAATAAAATTCAAATTCATTTCTTATCTCATTCATTAAAGGTTAGGTTTTAGGCTATGTGTGTAATTAAAATGCATTATTAACTTACTTTTCGTTTCTTTTGGTTCTTCAGGTATTCATTTTTCTCCTTGTATTCCGTTTACATTTTCACCGCGTATTTATTCGGTTAGGTCACACCCCCACCCAACCCAGTACCACTTTTTGAGAAGGACGAAGATTAGATTAGGTTTTAAGCTATTCGTATATTTCCATTTCATTTCTTATCTCAATGATTACAGGTTAGATTAGGGTAGGTTTTAGGCTGTGTGCGTAATTAAAATGCATTACTAACCCACGTTTCGTTTTTCTGGGTTCTTCAGATTTTCCATCTTAAACATGTCTTCCGTTTACCTTTTCCCCGCGTTTGTTATGTTCCACCTACAATTCTACAAACTTCCTGTACCACCATTCTTCACGCCGAAATAGTCGTGTGCAGTTGCCTTCCTCTCCTTTTTCTGTGGAAAATTGTGGGAAAACTACGTCAAATCCTTGACGATTACGAGAAACGCATGCAGGAGATGGCGTTCGTTCCGAAGTTTTCGTTTGGACGCCGGATGCTGCGGGAAGACGGTGGTCCGAATAGGGATTTTCTCGCGTACCTTTTCTGCGACTATGGCATCGCTATGCAGTTTCTTAAGGACGTGGCCCTGATTTGGAGTGAGGTGCTGTGCAACACCTGTAATCGAGAAATGACGTGGTCCGCAGAACCTAGTATTCCTGAAACATTTAGGTGGCGATGTCGAAAGAAGGTTGCTGGAGTCAAGTGTTCGGAGTTCGGGTCCATAAAGCACGGCTCATGGTTCCAGCGGAGTAATCTCACCTTCCGCGAGGTTGTACTCCTCCCGTATGACATCGTGCGCTGCGAACCTGCCCGCCGTATCAAACGAGAATATTGCCTCAGTTCAAGTACCGTCGCTGATTGGGAAATGTTCTGCAGGGAAACCATGCTGCTAAACCGACTGGACCCTATGTGATGTGCCTTGTTCCTCTGCCCGCGCCATGTGATCCCACGACTGTGGTCCTCGCCATCCAATGGCATCATCTGCCTCGGGTACGTGTCGCCTCCTATTTCGTCACTTGTATTACGTCACACCTCCATCCCAACTCACGGATATGGTGCGGTCTCAATTGTCTTTTGCGCTGGCGGCTATCTTCCGGCCAGGATTCTAAACTCCGTCCTAGTGCTGTGTGGTGTGTGAATTAATGGCATAGGTTGGGTCGTCTCCCTGGTTTTCCGAAACCTTGGTGTGTAGATGCAGGCACAGTTGGCTTTCATGGTAAAGTTCGTGCATTATCCTGTTTTGTTGATGTCACGTGTTCCCTTATGATTAATACTATGTGATCACAATCAGATGACAGTACAATCTCTGTTGGCCACCCTATCTAGTCACATATGATCTGTCATCATCAGTGTTCCATAGTCAAGGAAATCCTAAACAAGCATATACGTATGGTTCCAAGACAGGTTTCAATGTTCGAATTCACCGATGACGCTTCCATATTCTTTGCTGGAGGGAGATTATGGTTTCTCGATCTTATATCCTTTTTCTGGGTTCAGGTCCCGGCAGTTATTCAGACGGTTGACGTTGCGCTGAAGTCTTACTTCTTAAGCCCAACCGGCGAACCCCAGTTAACCAACCCTAACGAGGTTCACGCAGCCATCAGATGTCTCAAGGTCAGTAAGGCTCCGGGCCCGAACGGTATACCGAATAGGGCATTGAAGCGTCTTCCAAAACGAGCGGTTTCCCTCCTCGCCCGTATCTTCAACGCGGTTCTCCGAAACCACCACATCCCCAAACGTGGAAGCACGCTCGGTTGATCTATTTCCTTTAACCGGGGAAGGATCCAGCACTGTCCTCTTCCTATCGATCCATAAGTCTCTTGGACACGATTGGTAAATTATGTGTAAAGATCCTACTAGCTAGGATCTTACATGTAGTAAACGAACGCGGACTGATGCGAGACGAGTAGTTCGGGTTCAGACCCGGATATAGCACGTCGTTGCAGCTGGCCTGCCTCGTTGAAAGCATAACCAGTAATTTAAGAGACTAGAGGCTCACCGGCGCTGTCTTCTTCGACGTGGCCAAAGCCTTCGATACCGTCTGGATTGATGGCCTCCTCTACAAGCGAACGTTCCTCAAATTCCCGCCAATACAATCTCATCCTACCTCAGGGATCGGACGTTCGAAGCGTCCTTCCAGAAGGCAACGTCATCTAGTCGAGGCATGCGGGCTGGGGTAGATCAGGGGGGATTGATCTCCTCTGTCCTCTTCAGTCTGTATGTCAACGATATTCCCCCACCCTCTCACCTCGTCGAGTTGATTCTCTACGCGGACGACACGGCCATCATAGCTACGTCACGCAAGCCGACGTTGCTTTACAGCTACCTGGAGTAATACCTCAACGACCTTCAACGGTGGTAGAGTGAATTGAGAATCGTCATTAATGTCTCTAAGAGCACCGCGATAATCTTTGCGCATGCCGGACGGCGCTTCATCCAGCCCCGACCAGTAACACTCTTGGAGGAACCAATCGAATGTGTCGAAACAACTCTTTATCCGGGGGTGATCCTAGATACACGAATCACCTGGTCGTCTCACATTGACCAGGTCATGAAGAGGACTGCTCAAATAATGGGTATGCTGGGCCCCCTCGTGAATAGGAAGAGTGATCAATCCGTCAGGAACGGAGTCCTGCTATATAAGCAGTGTATCCAGCCCCTGATGAACTATGCATGCCCTGCGTAGAGATCCGCTGCCCGCTCTCATGTCTGGAGGTTACAGGTGTTACAATCCAAGTGTCTTCGCCTCGCTGCTGGTGCCCCTGGTACGTAAGTAACAGACAGATACAGGACGATCTGGGCGTTCCGCTGTTTGCCGACCACATCAGAGCCCTGGCCGAGAGCTTTGACTCAAAGTTGGCTGATGTGGGGAAAACCCTAGTACGGCAACTCGGCAGATACTTAAGCTGACCTAGGGCTGACCCCGTCGCCTGACGCGAAGGCCAAGGGCGGCGGGAGACAGCAGGCCAGTCGGGGCCATCGCCTGCGACGGTCAAGTCGAATTGAACGAATTGCGTTTGGTGCTGATCAGCCGAGCGCCCTTCGGCTACTCTGAGGTTTTCCGTAATTTTCCTCAGTTATATGACAAATGGCAGGGTATTCGATGCAAAGTCGGGCACGGCCCACTCTCCTCTCCTCGAGGCGCGGCGGCTTCACCTAAGCGCCTGACAAACGTCACATAACTCTAGTATGCGACATAGCGAGTCTGGGCTCGGAATCCAGACAGCGAATCAACCAAAGTTTAATACTTCCATAGGGCAACCGAGGCCCTAGGCCTATCAGTCAAGGCCCTCAGCCTGACTTCAAAATCGTTAGCGTAAGCTTATTCCCCTGTTCGAGTTTAGGTGTCTGTTACTTAGCCTAGCAATGCGGTCAAACGCAGGAATGGCTAAGAGACAGGGGTACGGCGACTAAAGCGCAAGTCTTCGCCCCCCAGTTAACACTTTGGCTAGGCTTAGCTTGCTCACCTCAGTCAAGTCGCTGCCCGTAACATGTCAGTTTGTGGTGTGCAAATTACCACGGATGACGTGGAATCGTTGTGGTGGAGCTCTGCGCGCCAAACGCCGCTAAAATTCCAAACTACCGAACCACAATAGATCCTCGTCCGAAAGGATGCATAAACTGTGGTTGTGAATACCACAGATCATATACGCCGTGAATACAGTAATGGCTGAACGTTAGAGCTTTGGAGGAAGGGTGGTTCGATTCTCGACAAGGGCACGAGTTTTTTTTCCTTATATTTGAGACAAAGTGCCGAAGTTCAGAATGAGTGGAGCTATGCCTTCACTTTCCATATTCGTTCGTTGCGTGCACAAAGACATCGTTAAACCGTCTGGTGCTCGAGACATAATGATACTTGCGAATATTACTTCTTGCATCACACATTATCCGTTTTGTTTCAGTACTTAGGTTGTGTCAAATGCACGCAAGCCTTTGTTTGTTAGAATGAGTAGACTTGTTTGTGGGTGCCGTGTGTGAGTTCGTTTCCCCCAGAGAGCAAGTGTGGACAATGTTCACTACTTTGTGCATACTGTGTGCATATTTCCAAGTGACTTTCCCGTGCGCCTCCAACAATTTGATTGACATCAGTAGAAATAACAATGTATATGAAAATGGGTTAGTGTTCCGAAGCAACCACGCACTTACGGGCATAATGTAACCACAATTGGCTACAGCTTGTTTCTCATGTGCTAAGATTAAAATTGCTAAAGAACTGAATGCTACAAACACACACACACACACACACACACACACACACACACATATATATATATATATGTGTGTGTGTGTGTGTGTATATATATATATATATATGTGTGTGTGTGTATATATATATATATATACACATGCGTGAATTGGGGTTGTCACAGCGGTGCTTTGAAGATAAGTCTTCTGGGCCATTACCCTTTGTCAGCTGGTAAATACCGATGTTTATGGGGAAAGTAGTGCCCCAGCCCCTTGTTTTCAGGGTTAAGCAGTCCAAGAAGCATGTGCCACAGTGGATTGAGTGACTCTGAAGGGGACGGCGGTCTTCTGTAACGCCGGTGACTTAACCAGTCGACATGGTGTAGCATCCCAGATAACTTGAAAACTTACAAACTTTGTGTTTTGTTTCATTAGGACTGTAAACCATAAAATGAGCCATGGCTGCAGTCATTTTGACACATTCAAGGAGCAACATGTCGCTGCTTTGATTCTAGCAAGAGGTGGTAGTAAAGGCATCCCTCAGAAAAATTTGGCCAAAATAAACGGAACCACATTGCTTAAACGTTCCCTAATGGCCATACATGAATTTGGCAGTACGTATGTTATGCTTACATTTCCCTTGATTTTCTGTAACAAGTATTTCAGCAGTGTGTGTATCCTAAGGTGATTTATTACAGGATTTTCATCCATCTGGGTGTCAACTGATAGTGCTTATATTGCAAAAGAAGCAAGTATGTCAGGTGCTGAGGTTCACTGGCGGTCTTCAGAAAGTGCCATGGATACTGCCCCAACAGTAGTGGGAGTGCAGGAATTCTGTTCCTTTCACCATGGTTTGTAGCTGTTACTGTGGACTGCACTAGTGTATAGAGGATTTGTGTGGCCGTTGTGTGCAGAGGAATGAGGAGAATGGAAAGTTGTACTAAACTTTATTAAACATTAATCAGCAACTCTAAACCTGTTTGTCCTTAGTAACGTATATGCTGCTTGGTACTGAAAATGAAAAACATGTTGTGAGACCATATATGCCATTCTTACTACATGATTCTCTCCTCTACCTTATGCTGTGCCCCCACAGTTTTTCCACAGCTGATATGTCTCTTTGTCTTCATGTGTAGACTGTCTTTGGGGAGTACACAGCTTGCTGTACAATCAGTACTTGGGGTGTATGCCAGGGTAAAGTGGTTGGAGCATGATACAGTTCATTTTTATCTAGTACTGAGTTTAAGAAAGTGCAAAGCGGTATTGCCACTCCCTAATTTCTTCATTACGTGATGCATGCAGAGAAAACTTTTCCTCTTTAATTTCTGTATGCATTGATGAAATAGTAGAAACTGGTAGTGAAGTAGCAGTGTGGAAAAGTAAGTAAGTGATCAGAAAAGGTAAGGACGGAAGAAGGAATTCACATAAGATGTTTAAAAGTAGAAATTTTGGCAGACTGCTGTAAGTATTAGATATTGTTTATGCACATGGCAACCACAGCATTTTTGTATGTTGTAATTTTTGTGGAATTACAAATATGTGATCTCTTTTGCAGAGGTTGATGTTGTTGCTTTAATACAGTGCACATCACCTTTTCTAAAAGCTTCATTCCTTGCCGAAGCTTACAGCAAGATGATGGATGGCGGTTATGACTCTGTATTTTCTGTGACACGAGACTACAAATTGCGGTGGAAAGAACTGCCAGGTATGGTTTTCAGTAATTTTCTTAAAATTTTTCCTTCACTTTTCCTTTCCAGCAGGTTAATGCTGTTGCACATGCATTCATCTTTTTCTTCAGTAATGTAAATGTTCAGTAATACAGGCAAAGCATACAGCAGTACAGTCATGTGTTATGTTAGTAGAATGTGAGAACATTAAAATGTTCGTTTGTGAGTATTAAAACGAAGATCCTCTATGAGCATTTGAGAGATCAAAGAACAGAACAGCTGGGGGGATGAATGTAAAGCAAGATGAGAGTTGGGAGAGAATGAATGACAAGACTGTCAATGGAATGATAAAGAGAGGAATACAACACTGTTGTCTGTTGACTTTATGTTTAAAAACAGCAATGAATGATTATGTATGTGAGGAATATGCTATATGTGTGTGTGTGTATATAATATAATATATGATATCATTATATTATATAACATGTGTCATATGTGGTGTAATACAAACATATCATAAAATAATGGGCTACTCCTCGTTATGTACTCCAGGATTTAATTTGTTTTACAAAGGAGACTGTGTAAAAAAATACATATGTGTAATGATTTAAGGGTATTAGCTTTACTCGTAATTCAAAATTGTAATTTAACCCTTATTCTGCTAATGTGGAGAATAGAGTGAGCTCCTAATAATGCTAGCAAATGGCAGATGGGATTTAACTTGGCATTTAAAGGGTTAAAAGAATATATATGAATGATTTGTTTAAGTGGAAAATTCATGGTTGTATGCTTGTGGCAGGGCGTTTGTTAGTGTGTACATTTATATTAAACGTTACTTTCAGATGGTGGAGTTGAACCATTAAACTTTAACCCTAAGAGACGTCCAAGACGCCAGGACTGGGATGGGGAGTTACTAGAAAATGGCATGTTTTATTTTGCAACCAAAAATCTGATCAACTATGGACTGCTTCAAGGTGGAAGGTGAAAGTAGTATAATTTATTTATTTTGATATTTTATTCTTGCTCCTATCTGTGGAATGGAAAGGAGCTAACATGATTGAGTGTTATCATGATTTTTTATGTCCTTTGTCTCAGGTCATTGTGTTGGGATATATGTCTTTTTTGCGCCACTGTAAATTGCTAAAGGTTGGGTGTGTGTTGCGATTCCTGTTGGCCATGCCAGATGCCACCTTAAAGTTTGCAGAAAACCAGCAAAAGCAATGTGACAGGTTTTTCTCTGAGTACTATAGTTATCCCTATCAGTTTACCAGTGTTCCATACTTATCCATTCATTCATTCACCTGGTCATTGGAGTTTACCCTGCCAATGGAGCAAAGACAACTTTTGAAACATATAATTAAACTGCGTAATTTAATTGAGTGTTTGTGAGTATAAAACATTCAAAAAGAAAAGATTATGTGCTGACACTAGGAATCAGACCAGTGTAGTTTGTTTCCAAAGTGTATTGCCATCACACTTTAAGGGGCTTGGCTATCTCTGGGTGCGGTGAACAACCCCCCTTTTGCAACATCCGTCCATGGAAGCAGAGCTAGCAAGCCACACGTCTCAGAAAATTAATTACATTTAATTCTTGTTTTAACTTCAAATTAAGCGAATGTGTTAGTGTCTTTGGTTAATATACACGCAGCATGCTTGATTGTAATGAATGGAAGACACAGAAATGCCACAAATGTACAAATATGGGGAAAGTAAAATGACTCAAATTATGATGGCAACTGTATGTCACGTCACTGCCTGAGCAGGACGTACGAAATATCAGGCCGCTTGATTTTTGTTGAACAGAGCGTACCAAACTTTGATCAAGTGCACAAGCTAAATTTTCCTGAACATTGGAATTAGAAATGTGAGATTTGGTATAGATATAGAGCATAACATAGCTACACACTATACATGATTATTGCTTTTGAGTACATAATTACAAAATGGTGGTCTTGCAGTACTTTGAGGATAAGTCCTACAGATTTAACATGTACGGTATGATGTATTATTTCTTTTGGATGATTCTCTGGCATCTGCTGACATTTCGGAACACTCTGTCTTTTCCATCTTCATAGGTGGTGTAAGCAGGAAGAATAACCAGGATGAGATTGTTGGGCTATTTATACGGGAAAAGGTTTGGCTTGAAAATAGCCTGAGCTGATTGGAAGGAGTGGGACAGACGGGAATGTCCGAGTAGAGGAACAATCTCATCCCGGTTATTCATTCTTCTTGCTTACACTGCCTATGAAGATGAAACAGACAGATTGTTCCGAAACAGTGGCATATAAAATTCAGATGCCGGGGAGTTACCCCAAAGAAAGAATACAACGTTCAGAACATGGTGAAAGTTTGAAATCAAGAATGTACAGTATGAGTTTTGTAGTTCTTACTGAAGTCACTATGTGACACCATAGTTTGGTGCAAATTCATCACTTTTTAAGTTGGAACTATTGCCTCCATCTTTAGGTTACAGTGATGGTCTGTATTCATTCAAGTGCCCTACATATGCATTTCTGTCTTCACCCATCATCACAACTCTTCCTCTCACTTGAAGATGGAGGCAGAAGGGTCCTTCAAAGCATTAGTGCCTATACATATACGTGCGTCCTCTCGGAAATTTTGTTGTGGCTTTCCTTATCCACCCAGTCAGATGTCAGGATACTATCTCAAAATAAGCTACAACCACATCCGTATTCTCTCCAGTGTGTTATTCTCTAAACCTCCAACCTCCTGATGCCATGTAGTCTGAATTGTTAAATAAACCAAAAATAGCTACAGCAAAAGTCCTTTAATCTGACACCTGATAAAGTCAGAAATCCTGATAATCAGTACTATAGGAGAGGAGAGTAGCCCCAAAACTGGAAGTTTTATTTTTTATGTAAAAAAAAAAAGATTCATCAATGAAACAGACATATTATAGGGCCATGTTCAAAAAGGTCTTGCAGGCTGCCTGTTACATTCAACTGCTGTGGTATATCGTGGCCCCTTGTGTCCTACTCCATCAACTTCTTCAGCTTTAAAGATTCCAGAAGATATGGAAGAGGACCCTGAGGATCTCAGACCACCAGAGGAAGGAGTTTCATTCCATAGTTTGTCTTATGACAGGTCCATGGCCTCTTCCAAAGTGAGCAGGAGTTGTTCAGATGGAATACTCCACTTATTAGCTGTACAGCACTAGTACAGAGGCAGTAGCAAAAGTTACCTGTATGAACCAGGGTGGTCAGTATAGGTACCATCTGATAATCTGGAATATTTGATAATTCGGCACCTGGCCAGTCCTGTGTTTCGGATTAAAGGAATTTTGTTGTATGTGAAACGTATGATCTCCACTCATTACTATAACATTAGGCTATCAATATGACAGCAGGGTGAGGTTCTAAGGTGATGGTAGTAGATGTAAAATTTTCAAAGTAGTTGTGAAATGGTAAATAGTGATAGAAGCACCAAGGAAGTGTGATGTAGATGGCAAATTTTTACAGATCATGTAGCCTTTTAAGGATGATGAAATCAAGGAGGCTGTGGTGGGGTGGAGATATTACAAACATGGGAAAGACAGTGTGTAGACTGTTGTGGAAGTCTGTAGGAAAATGCCTAAGGAAATGGGAGAAGAGAATATTAGTGTGACATGCCAGAGTAATGTATGTGGTGTGGTTGGTAGCTACTCAGGATTGGATGAAATGGCAGATTTTGATATTACAACTTATTTTTAGACTGTTGAAAGGATTAAAAAAACATTTCGTAAGCTGAATTTGTATAAAGTGTAGAATAATGGCATGACTGCATGAATTGTGTAGTTATTTTTCAGTTTAATCTCGACCTGCTGGTCATTGTTATGTGTAGAAAATTTGGCATGGGGACAGGTTATAAATGTGTGCAAACACTTGCGCTCCAGGACCTTGGCGCCAAAAAGTGGGAAACGCAGTAGAGGTTTCAGACCACTGGTCATTTTCGGCTTATGGGAAGTAGATGCCAATAGTTCTAAAGAGGCGTAAGAAGGGGGGAGGACTATATTTCGACTACCGATAGTCTCGTCTTTTGGATCATTTGTAGTGTCCGAGAGCACATAAATCTTCTGGTGTCTGAACTTATATGTTGCTGGAGCCAGCAGCGGTTTAGCGTGTATGCAAGTGGTGAATAAATACATCAGAATTCAGTGATACGTATCATACACATTGGAATATGCGTTACGGCCCTTATGCGGTTTCTCGAATTGTGTTCTTTTCATTCTGTGTCCCATCTGAACAAAGCGAAAAACTACCGAATAAATATTGGGCAGTGAATCGCAAGATTGACGTATAGGGGGAACACCGTATATAATTGTACAATTATGATGAAATGAACGGAAATGCTGTTGTTTAATATAAACATTCTCATTTTAGGTGCGGGGCTGTGGAAATCCCGAAGAATTACAGTATTGAAATTGACACCCCGTTTGATTTACGAGTAGCGGAAGCAGAACACGATGCGCGTTTGTTTTTGTGAGGTGTCAAAACATGGCGACCGATCTTGTTTTCGGTGGGTGTACTGGGCTGTATTTTCATGTGTGTTTCGTAGTGTGTTATGTAGTACTTGTTGATGATAAAAAGGGATGGTTGTGGTGCGTTCGTAAATGAGAATTTTACATTTCTTTCCGAAAACGTTAATGCTTACGTAGTATTTAAATAACGGAAAGATTACACAATACAGGAACTTCGTAAATATGAGTTTAGGGTTAATAATTTGATTGCATGAAGACGTATAAAGTTGAAGCTGTGACAGAATCTTAATGCTTATCTATTTCAGGTTCAGTTCCTTCGTATTATCGTGAAGTTTATAATATCATTTCGCCAGCTTCTAGTACTGTCAGTAAAGAAATGTTCACAAGGTTGCTTGTCAAATCAGGACTTCCATCCCAAACATTAAGTTCGGTAAGTCGTCAAAAAAGTATTTTCATGGAATTCAGAAATATCTCAAATCTGAACAGTCGAATTCGGGTATGTAATATGTTGCATTATTGCTGGGTACACCCAGCTGTTTACCACTGCCTCTAACTTTAGCGTTTACATGGGGATTATGTATGTGATGTTACAGCGTCATTTAAAGTGGGATGTTTGCGTCTCTGTAGTAGTTACAGTGTAGAGGTATACTTCGAATTAATTTTTTTTATCAGTGAATGATTATCTGACTGGGACTGCTGAAATGGTTGAAATTTATACTTCAGTATCAGGAGGGTACAGATTGTATTACTAATTTCGTAGTGATGTAAAACTTAACACAAACTACATTCCAGCTTGAATAGATCTGCGCTACTGCAAAGGTGATTTATTGCTCACTCACCAATGATGTTGATGGTACCTTTATGTGTATATCATTGATTAAATACTATTGAGGATTGGTAACCATTTCTTGAGTGTGTTTGAAAAATACTCCCATTATTACTGTGTTAAATGAAATTTTGTGGGTGCAAATTAAACACACCTGTAATGTTCAACATTTTTAAGAATGGTGGTCAGTACTGTGTTGTGTGTTGAAGAATCTTGAGTTGAGATTTTTCTTGGTGGTGCACATGACATACTGTTTTTTTTTTAAAGACACATTGCCTTTATTGTGAAATGTTGTTTGTTCCTAGATTTGGGAGATTATTGACACAAAACAAGGACCCCTTTCTCGTAGCAGCTTATACAAGGCTTTGGCATTGGTTGCCTGGGCTCAGCAGGGGAAACAGCCAAGTGCAAAACTTCTAGAGAATTTCTCTGGAGAAGGTAAGTATTGTAATTAAAAAGTATAATTATTAATATTTATGTTGCACTGCTGCCAACAGCTGTACCTTTGTTGCACATGCATGTTTGCATGCACACATGCGCACAAACACATACACACACACACATTTTCATTCCATGAAACTGAGTGTACTGCCCTGTATAAATGTTAAGTAAACAGTATTTAACAGTCAGGTCTTAAACCATAGAAGCTTTCTGACCCCTTTGTTAACAAATTAATTACAGGTTTCCCCAGCTTATAGTTGGAACCCTGATTACAGTTGTGTAACTTGACCATGCATGATTCCAAAATTTTGTTCCTCTCTTGGTTCCATTGTCTTTAATTTTTAGTGAAAAATGAATACTTAGATTAACTTCAATCCCATTAATTTTATCCATTTACAAATTCTGTATTCATTTAGAACTTTTTTTTTTTGGTCTTTAGTAAAAGATTTAAAAATCATTATTAAATCAGTTTTATTATGATACATCCCATTGTGTGTGTGTGTGTGTGTGTGTTTTTTTTTTTTTTTTTTTTATTGTAAAAAAAAGGGAAATATTTTTTTCGACACAACACTTTAATGTTGCTTCATACAGTTTTACATGTTTGAGTTCACACAAACCATCATCAGGCACTTTTTGTTTCAACAGTTTAAAAAAACATAATTACATTTTTGCATGCAGTTGTTCTGTTAGTGAGATCTCACTAAATTTTGGCTATTTATTAAAATAATAAAAATGTATCATGTTTGTAGGTTAAGATGACATCCAGACATGATGTAAATAAAATCCCTTCATATTTTTCTCAGTATAAATGGACCCACCGGTTCAAATAGATTTGCTCAGTTAACGTTTTCTGTTTTAATTTTTTATTCCAGCTCCTATTGATACTTTAGGACATAAATTTATAAAATGTACGTATTTTTAGGCCTGTAACAAAAAAATTTATTAGAAAATATGGTCATACGTTTTTGAGTATATATTCAATACCTCAGTAGAATGGAGATTCTTTTACTTAAAGTTTGTGTTGATTGCTGTAGATTTTAGTAATCCATTTGTATGTGTTTTTTAAACAATTTAAATTTTTGAATTGTATAAAAAAACACGTCCCTGAAGATGAGGGCAACCTGTTCCACAAAAGCTTTTGTACCCATCTGCCAAGCTCCATGTTATATCATCCAGGAAGATAGTAACAAAGTGTGTGTAAGGTTGCTCTTAGATGTGTTCTTTGTTATGTTGAAAGATAGGCAGTAGTGGTCTCTGTAAGGTTTGCGTTTGTACTCGTACTCACTATCTCTGTAAGATTCTTTTTTGTGTTGCATGCTAAAGGGTCCTTTTTGTAATGCTTGCTCTAACATTGTAAATATTGAATTTTTTCTGTGTAGTGTGTGTATGTGTCTTGTGTGATTCTTGCAGTAAAAGGTGGTTTTTTTCTGTGAACAGCATTAACTGGTTGTTCTTTGCAGTGTAGATGTGCTTTGTTTTCTGTGGGGTTGAAACTTATTTTTTAAATAAGATGAAACAGAACTTAATGCTTCAGCAGGTTCAATTCAGTTATATTGGCTTGTTGTAGGGCTTCCACAACCCGAACTGGGTGACCTGACAGATCTTGCACCAGAAAGAACAAATCTAACACAACTTGGTCTTTGTTATTCTGATATCTGCCAGTTGGATGTGATTGAAGTTGACTTGGTACCTGAAAAGAAAGGCCTATTCCTGAAACATGTAGAGTATCAAGTGTCTAGCAAGGTAATGAACAGTTTAACCTCCTAAGATTTAAGTTGTGGTTTTCCGGGTTATGAAACCTAGACTGCTAGGTGGCTGCCCATGTTTCAGAACTGCATTCTGCTTCCATCTCAGCTGCTGGAATCGTGTGTAATGCTGGTAGTGACCAACCAGACCTCAACACAGTGTTATACCCCGGAAGGACCACTTTACTTTAACCTTACAATATTAAACATCAGTGTCTGTGTATGGCTGTATGCCAGCATTTCCCAGATTTTAATCAGGCTGTACTTAGTTGGATTTAAGTATTGATTTTTTTTTGTGCAAATATGATAATTTTTCTTATAAATTATTGTCTTACGGGGAGCGGTATAAGCCCCAAAAAGAAAAATACAGCAGTGCAAGTGCATGATGTGTATGTAGTTTGTATACTGACATGTTATGGAGGGTATGGCAAGCTAGCCTATTATAGGCACCATGAGGTTGAGGCTTCCAGAATTTATAGACAGTTGGCACATGAAAGTGGTAACGTTTTCAGCTGTATGCACGAGCCATCTTTACCCCCAGGAGATATTGCTGGTGCTCATTTCTGTTACAGGGTGATTTGACCCCACAGTATAGCCAGAAGGGTTAAGTCAGTGATTAGTTATGAAAGGTGCTGTATGATAAAGATGTCAGTCCTGATTGTGTACTGGTTTTATGTTTTTGTTGACAGAGGTTTGGTACTCTTGTAAGGAGGCGGTACAATGATTTTGTGGCACTTCATGAGCTTCTGCTGGGGAGGTTTCCATATAGACTTATTCCTAAGCTGCCACCAAAAAGAATGGTTGGAGGTATATGTTAGTTTATCACTTGCAAAATGTGTACTAAACACAGCCACGTTTGTTTTACTGTTTGTGTCTTATTTTGTGACCAGCTTGTAGCAAACGTATGGTGCTTACTTTTAGCGGATTCCCACTTCATTGAGGAACGACGCAAGTCTTTAAGAAGATGGTTGACGCTAGTAGCTCGTCACCCCGCAGTAAGTGGCGATCCCCTGCTCAGCTTCTTCTTGACTTACTCTGGTGCTGATGTCCAGCACAAGATCCGAGAAATATTCAGGCGTGTTCCTGATGAATTTACCACATCAGAACTTGCTGCTCGAGCTAAGGTACATACTGTTGCATATTTCATCTGATGTGTGCCAAAATCTGCAACATTCCTTCATCTGATTGTGTGTGTGTGTGTGTGTGTGTGCGCGCACGCGCATGTGCGTGCACATGCAAGTCAGTGCATGCACACACACAGCTGTAGCTTTGCTCATGGGGTTCTGTCAGTTCCCATGTTCCTACTGTTGACATAATACATAATATGCCAAGGCATTATGAAATTAGCCCATGTTTTTAGCCTACCTGTTGATTTTTGAAGTGCGTTATTTAATGATCCTGTCAGATTCTGAGATTATATAGCATTAGTGATGAATGAATATGGAGCTGTGGTGGAATGGTAATGGTAGGGGAACTACTTGGAGAGAAACTTGTCACAGTGCCACTGTTTCCACTACAAATCTAATGTGAACAGGCCTGGGATTGAACACATATATTCGCAGTGAAGGGTGGTGATTGACTGCCTAAGTCATGACACAAATGACTCTTGAAGTGATGTGCAGGTATTGCCATAGTTTTTGAATGTGGTTTTGGTCCTTATTCCTTATTCTTTAAAGTTTAAGATACTTTGTATTGAGGCAGTTGACAAGGAATGCAGCCATATAAATACTTCTCTTTGTGTCAGGGACCTTCTACTTCTTCTTACTTGTGCAGTGTCATGCAGTTTAAGCACAGGCTTAGAGGGATGGTTAGTACTGAACATATGCTGGGGAACACGTATAGTTTAGGGGTACAGGTGATAATGTAGTACCATTTATCAATATTTTGTTTGTTTTTGCTGTGTATATGCTCATGACCTTAACAGTGGACATCCTTTGCATACTACTAGCTTTTTGCCAGCCAAAATTTCATGAACTGTGAAAATTAAATACACATTACTACTTTAATGGTGTGGGTTTTTTTCAAAGTTTTTCTGTTGTGTTTTGTAAGTGCACGTTTTTCCCGTCCATTTTCATTATGGGTAGGGGATGCTTTGAATAATCAGTACACAATTTTCTGCTAGGAATTGGTACCACCTGAAACACACGCTGAGTTTGCCAACAGTCGAGACCAGATTAGAGTTATACTTAATGGTATATCTCGCCTCAAGCAGATTGCTGATGTCTTGGCTTTGAGGTCACATGGGTAAGTAGGTAGCTCTTTGTATTATGCATATTATCAAGACTGTAAACATAGACTTCACAGTGTATTATGTAAATGCTATTTGTGTGGGTTAATGGAAGGAAAGTACTTAATTTGTAACGAATTTGTAGTGTTCTTGTACACCGCATTAACAGTCTCTGTGCAGCTATATTCAGAAGTTTGTATACATTCCTTGTGCGAGGCTATTCTGTCTTAGAGCATCAGAACATGGCATTGTGTTTTATGTTAGTATTCTTTTCTTTATTTCATGACAAGTATAGATGCTTGTATTTCCCACTATTGCCTCAGACATTTTCTTCTATTATGCTAACAGATAACACTCAAGGATTTTTCTTTTGCTGTCCAGCTTATATATGTGTATATTTTTTTCAGTGTGCTAGATTGTGTAACAGAAAGATGTGTTTAAAGTTCATACAGCAACTTGTAGAAACTTCTGAGTTTCAAGTTACAGATCAATAATAGAGTTGGCAGGTGGATACATTTATGTTATGACAGGTGTAATAGGTTGTGATGGTATAACTGACTGCGGACTGGGTTATGCCAGATAACTGGGAACTGGGCTATATTGGGTTAAATAGGAACTGGGTTATATTAGGCCAATTGGGAACTGAATTACATTAGGCTAACTTTCTGGGGACTGGGCTGTATTAGGCTAAACAGGGACTGGGTTATGTTAGGCAAAGTAACTGGGGACCAGGTTGTATTAGGCTAAACAGGGACAGGGTTGTATTAGGCCAGCTGGGGACTGGGGTATATTGGGCTAAATAGGGACTGGGTTATATTAGGCCAGGGGTCATCAGACTAGCCCTCAGTGACCCCCAGGGGGTCTCTGTGGCATTCCAGGGGGTCTAAGACAGATAGGGTGTCCAAAGGGGGTCAGTGGGGGAATGAGAGTTCATTGAACCTCGGGGATAATTTAAACTAGTGTAAACAGTTTTTCCAGTGAGTGAGGTCATTGTTTACTGAGGGCTAGTTTGACGACATATGCTTTACATTGTAAAGCATGGGTCGTCAAAGTTGTAAAGTTTACAACTTCCTGCTCTCTAAGCAAGACTGCGCTGTGAGCGCAGTGAGACCTGCGAGTCTTCAGATTGCAGGTTAGTCTCTAATTGAACTGTCAAAGAGAAGACTTCTTGCTCCAGTAACTTGTTTTATTTCACCAGCAAGTTAAGTTTCTTCAGCTTCTATCGGTGAGCAAGGTAAGTGGGAGGAAAACCAACCGGTATAAATTTCCGATTGCATTATTTCTTTCACAAATGTTAGCAAATTTTGACATATAGATATACTATATACCAAGTTATTCAAAAAGTCCTGTCATTTTTCAAAATACATCTTGTTTTTTTTGGCTATAGCATCTTATTTTATTGCTTCTAATTCAAAGCAATCTCTTCTCATATAAACAAAAATGATTATTCTTCATTCTTGATGAAAAGGAAGCTCGTGAAGTAATTGAGGCGGACCCAACTTAGATTTGTTCAGAGGTAGCTTCTAAACTCAGCATATCAAGCCATAGCCTGGAATTACCTCCATTGACCTCCAACATCAGGAAAAGTGAAAGTAGCCGGATAAGTGGATCCCTCACAAGCTTGAGGATGCCGAAAAAATGAGACTTTTTGCATTATCTGGTAGAATTAAAAAACTGGGAAATAAAATAAAATAACAATATTATTGTTTTTAGCAAATATTTTTGTCACTGGTTTTTTAGGCTATGGCAGAGAGTAAGGAAAAATGCAGACAGTATAGTCAGGATTATCTGACATTTGGATTCATTGCTTCACCTACATATGAGTCAATTCCCATGTGACTACTTTGCGAAAAGACTTTTAGCAATGATAGCATGAAGCCTTCTCAGATGAAAGACCATCTGGAAAGAATTCATTGTGACAAGAAAAGCAAGGAGCTTGACTATTTCAAAGCACTAAAAGTGAAATTCTGAAGCTGACCACGGTTGGAAACATTTTTCAAGTCTCCTGCAAATGCTGATCTTAAGGAGGACAGAAAGCCTCGTACAACATAGCCCTCAATATTGCAAAGAAGCGAAAGCCTTATTGCATTGGTGAGGAAGTGATTGTACCTGATCTTGAAGAGGTTATTAGAAATGTGATGAAGACAAACCCAGATCCTGTATTGAAATCGGTACCATTGAGTGCAAGTACAGTGAAATGTCGAATTGATGAGATGGCTCACAATGTGGAAAAAACTTTATTATCAGAGCTGCGGTGCTCCAAGTTTTCACTACAACTGGATGAGGCAACGTTTGGCAGTTCTTTTGTACTGATGGCTTATGTAAGGTACTTTAGTCCGAGTCTCAAGTGTGTTACCGACGAATTTTTGTTCTCAAAGTATCTAGAAGGCGATTCTAAAGGAGAGACTATTTTCAGATACATGGAAGAGTATTTGCAAGAACAGAACATTAGTTTGGAGAATATAACTGCCATGGCAACTGATGGTGCACCCGCCATGGTCGGTAGATACATAGGGTTCACTACCTTGCTCAAACAAAAGGTTCCACATGTGGTAACATTTCATTGTGTTCTACATAGAAATCATCTTGTAGCTAAGAAGCTTAGTTGTGAGCTGCATGAAGCTTTGATGATTTGTATCAGATCGATCAATAAGATCAAAGCACACCTTCTCAACTCTCGAGTATTCGCAAAGTTGTGTGAGAAGAATGATGAAACTGCTAATCATTTACTCATGCATACAGAGGTGAGGTGGTTGTTGAGAAGTGATAGCTTGCAAAGGCTTGTTGACATCTTTGACTCTACAGTGGAGTTTCTGGGAGAATTTGCTCCATTGCTGTGTCATGAACTAAAGAAATGTAAACAGTATTTGCTTTATCTGGCAGACATTTATTCTAAATTCAGTGAGATCCAAAAGCGTTTGCAGGGCAGGGATGTTACAGTCATTCAAGCACGGACAATCATTATGGGTTTTCAGGTGAAGCTTGGATTGTTTAAAAATTCACTGGATCGCAGAGATTAAAAATATTTTTCGAATTTGAAACATTTCTCCACGAGCTTGATGGAAGACCACAGCATTTCAGACAATGATATCGAGATCTTCACCAACCACCTGGGCAATCTGCAAGATGATTTCCGCATTTGGTTCAAAGACCTTGAGAACATGACCATACCGGAATGGATTATCACACCCTTCGACGTGAAATTTGAAAACCTAAGTGTTGAACCAGAATGTGAATATGAACTTGCCGAATTGAGCGTGGACATTGCAGCGAAAGCTGTGTTTGAGAGCAGAAGTCTGAGTGACTTCTGGTACAATGTGAACACCAGGGATAAGTACCCAAAACTCTCAGCGGTGGCTGAGCCATTCCTTCTGGCATTTCCCAGCTCATATATGGTGGAAGCTGGCTTCAGTCACGTCAATGCGATCCTCAGTAAGCAACGCAACCGCTTGAACCTCGAGGAATGGGGCGATCTAAGACTGAAGCTTACCAAAATCCAGCCAGATGTGAACGCTTTGGTTCGTGCACACCAAGCACATCCTTCACATTGATGACCTTAAGTTGAGGTGTCATGCAACAAATTATTTTTTAGCTATAAATATCCTATGCGTCTTCCAAATTTTCTTATAAAGGCAGGTAATTTGTTTTCTTTTTTTAGATTATTATAGTGGTAGAGATTAATAATTTTGCATCGATATTTAAAAAATATTAATGAAAGTTGCATTTGTGTTTTAATTGTTGATATCAATAGGGGTTGATGGGGAATGAAGGTATTTTCAAGGGGGTCACTGGGGAATGAAGGTATGGTCAAGGGGGTCGCTGCTTAAAAAAGTTTGAGGACCCCTGTATTAGGCAAACTAACTGAGGACCATGTTGAATTAGGCTAAATAGAGACTGTGTTATATTAGGCAAACTAACAGGGGACTGGGCTATTGTAGGCTAACGGGGGACTGAGCTACATTAGGCAGTCTATCTGGGGACTGGGTTATATTAGGCCAACTCAATGGAGCAGAGTTCCTGGTGAGAGAGAATCCCAGCCAGTGCATTCTGTTGAATGTCAACCCAAACTCTGAAATTTCAGATCCATCTCTTGGATTTACTTGTGAAAGACATTTAATGTGTATACAAATGTAAGTTTCCTGTAAGGTGGCCATGGCTGTTTTTCTGGGCTGGTTCATGTGCCTCACACGTAAAAAATCGCAATATGTGCTAATTAATTAATTAATGTGTAATTTTTGTAGTGTGTGTGTGTGTGTAAACGTGTTCAAGTGCCACATACTGCAACTTAGTGGACTGTGGGTTGGACAGCCCTTTTCTGAATAGAGAACATCCAGAAATATTATGAAATTTACACCATACTCTTGCCAGGATGTTTAGTAACTGTGGCTGTTACAACAATATAGAATTTGTGGTAGATTTTTTGGATGGCATTCATGTACACATCCCCAGGTTTTTTTTAATTATATGAGAAGACATAAATTCCTTAATCTGATCATTATTTTTTGTTTAAAGTTTTAGCTAATGTGTAGTGCAGTATTAACAAGGAGAGGAACCAGCTGAAGCATTTGCATAAGTTTTCATTAAACACTTCAAATATAATTTGTCCTATATGGTCAGTCTTTATTTTCAGATATGCAGCTGATATGGCAGAACTAGGGTCGCAGTTAACAAGCCTAGCGAATGAACCACATGGCTGCTCAAATTGGGCAACAGGTGGCAACAGTGTTTGGGCTGATATGAAGAAAGGATTTCATATCATATCCAAGTGAGTCTTACATTTAAACAACTTCCAACTTCTGATATAAAATGTATTGTGAGATTTGAGGCTCTTACATTAATGATTATGAAGATTCTACAGTTCTCTGGCATGTCAGCTGTGTAGCTCAGTAGGTATCAGTGTTTCTTAGGAATCTGCTCTTTCCATCTTCAGAAAACAATAAGAATAGAGGCAGCAGTTCTTGCAAAACACTTGTACCAAGCAACAAGGTGTCATGTCCCAGAAGACTGTACACTTAATGCATACTGTGACTTGTCACACACTGTATTCTTTCAGCAGCATGTCACATAAGTGATGGATACATTTTGTTTAATCTGCAGGGAATTTGGTCTCCTGTCAAGCAAGGCACTGCAGCAGGCTATAAGGGAAGAAGATGAAATCTGTGAGAGGCTGAACCTTTTGTTGGATATTCTGGTGGCTCACAGGGAACTCTGTGAGCGGCATGAGAAGGGTGTTGCGCAGGATCACAATAAGGCTTTAGCAAAGATGCTGTCTCTTAAGAAGCGGCAGATGCAGGGAGTCATTAGAGGCAGTGATGTATGTGTAGTTGTGTGTACCAGTGCAGATGTGGTTAATATGTGGTACTGAAAGAGATCTAAATAACCTTATTCAATATATGAGGGTCAGTAGGAATGCTTCTTTGCCTAGAGTTAAAAGCCAGTAGAGGAGACAGATCTGTGTGATTAATTTCAACATACAATTTGTTGTCATTTAATTGTTAGCACTGGAGATTCGTGGCACGGTTGGTTGAGGCACTACGCTACAAGCCGGAAGGTTGCAGGTTTGATTCTCGATGGTGTCTTTGGAATTTTTCATTGACACAATCCTTCTGGCTGCACTATGGCCCTGGGGTGGACTCAGCTTCTAACAGAAATGAGTACCAGGTATATTTCCTGGGGGGTAAAGGTGGGCGGTGCATAGGGCTGACAATTTTACCACATTCATATGCTGAATGTCTTGAAATCTGGGAGCCTCAACCTCCTGGAACCTTCAGGGCCTGTCCAGGCCTGTAATGGGATTGCTTTACCTTTTTTTACCTTTTACCACTGAAGGTTTATCTTCTCTGCATTGGTTTACTCTGGTGATATTGGAATGCTGTCAAGCGGTCTGGGCATTACATTTGTCAGTATTAACACCATTAGCTCCAGTAAAATCATGGGCTGACAGCCACGGTTGAAGTACATTATTGTTTCAGAGAATGATACATGTTGGTACCTGTGGGTGCAGGTAATGGAGACAGTCAGTCCCTGAAAAATTGGTGTGCTTGACACCTGATGCTGATGTCAGCTCAAGATTTTACGCAGTAATGTTGCTGTGAAAGCTTCAGAACATATACATTTGCCCCCAGTTTAAGTGTGGCCACCATTCTGTTGAAATGTAACATTTATACAGTCTGCTATGTTACGTGCAGTCAAGGCTGGCAAGTGTCGTGTGGAACTCTTCTTCTTCCTCAGCTGTACAACTCTTTGTGAGTTTTGGCTTGCTCAATTATTCCTCTCCATGGTTTCCTTTCCTGTGCCTTCTGTTTCCAATTATTTACTCCCATCTTCCTCGAATCATCTCTCACATCATCATCCCATCTTAATCTTGGCCTTCCTTTTGGTCTTGTTGCGTGTGGTTTCCATTTATAAATGCTTTTAACTACTCTTTCATCAGACATTCTTTCAACATGTCCCACCCAACTCAGTCTCTTACTTTTAATGTGCCTTACTATATTTTCATGG
>Ga0131853_10005085_pt1 | contig 23685 bp, 22 predicted proteins | sample TergutLab28metaG_FD_92764 | JGI IMG/M metagenome (GOLD analysis project Ga0131853, IMG submission 92764) | Labiotermes labralis P1 segment gut microbial communities from Petit-Saut dam, French Guiana - Lab288 P1 (version 2) (version 2) | ecosystem: Host-associated > Arthropoda: Insects >...
CGACATCCGCTTCGGGGAGAACCTGCCGAAGACGCGCTCGGGCAAGATCATGCGGCGGCTGCTGCGCTCGCTGGCGAAGGGCGAGGCGATCACGCAGGACGTGTCCACGCTGGAGAACCCGGCGATTCTCGATCAGCTCGGAGAAGCTCTGTAACCCCTATCCAGTTCCATAACCGCTGCAAGACTCAACGCATTAATCACGGGACAACGATCCCACTATCAAGCAAGGAGACAGCAATGAGCACAGCAACTGAAGCAAAGAAGTATCCGAACCCCGCACCGCTAGGGCTGGCCGGTTTTGCATTGACGACCTGGCTTCTCAGCATGATCAACGCCGGATGGTTCGCAGGAAGCGCCATGGGCATGGTGCTGGCCTGCGCGTTCGCGTTCGGCGGTACGGCCCAGATGATCGCGGGCATCATGGAAGTGCCGCGCGGCAACACCTTCGGCGCTACGGCGTTCGTCAGCTACGGTGCGTTCTGGTGGTCGTTCGCGCTGTTCGTGCTGTTCCTGCACAACGATGTTCCCGCCTCGTTCGTGGGCTGGTACCTCTTCGTGTGGGGCGTGTTCACGTTCTACATGTGGCTCGCCACGTTCCGTTCGCCGAAGGTCCTCCAGGCCGTGTTCTTCTTCCTCTGGGTCACGTTTCTCCTGCTCGCTGCAGGTGAATGGACCGGCCTCGGCGTGCTGCACGCGGCTGGCGGCTACGGCGGTCTGATTACGGCAATCCTCGCGTTCTACCTGTCGGCTGCGGAAATGCAGATCGAAGTGTATGGCCACTCGTGGCTGCCGATCGGCCAAAGCGCGGCACCCGCCACGCCCGCCGTCGCACACTAAGCCATCACGATGTAAATCCCGCGTTTTTGTCGAAGCGCGAACGAAACCCCAAGAGTTGGACCCAGGTCCGGCTCTTGGGGTTTTTTCATCGCTACGTCCGTACGGCTAGCCACTCGCGAAGGCATTAACACCGGATTTCTACGGCAGAGCAAGACCCAGTTGCTGCGCGGTCGCATCGATGGCCTGCTTTGCCTTCGATACGAGTTCGTCGATTTCGCCGTGCGAGATCACGAGTGGCGGCGAGAGCAGCATCCGGTCGCCCGTCGCGCGCATGATCAGGTTGCCGTTGAAGCTGAAATCGCGGCACAGCCCGCCGACGTCGGCGCCGTTCTCGAAACGCTTGCGCGACTTCGGCTCCTCGGCAAGCTGGATGCCCGCCACGAGCCCGACGCCCGCGACATCGCCTACGATCGGCTGATGCGCGAGCGCTTCACGCAGGCGTCGCTGGAAGTACGGACCGGTGTCCGATTTCACGCGCTCGATGATGCCTTCGTCGCGCAGCAGCTTCAGATTGGCGAGCGCCACGGCGGCGGCCACCGGGTGACCCGAGTACGTGAGCCCGTGATTGAAGTCGCCATGTTCGACGATCGCCTTCGCCACGCGATCATGCAGACCGACGGCGCCCATCGGCACATAGCCGCTCGTGAGGCCCTTGGCCATCGTGATCAGATCCGGTTCGAAGCCGAAGTGCTGATGCGAGAACCATTCGCCGGTGCGGCCGAAGCCGCCGATCACTTCGTCGGCGCACAGCAGGATGTCGTACTTACGGCAGATGCGCTGGATTTCCGGCCAGTACGTCGATGGTGGGAAGATCACGCCGCCCGCGCCCTGGAACGGCTCGCCGATGAACGCGGCCACGTTCTGCGCGCCCACTTCGAGGATCTTCGCTTCGAGTTGCTGCGCACGTGCGAGGCCGAATTCTTCGGGCGTGAGGTTGCCTTGCGCTTCGCCGAAGAAATACGGTTGATCGATGTGAACGATGTTCTCGACCTTCGAGGGCATTTGCTCGTGCATATAGCCCATGCCACCGAGTGTGCCGCCCGCGATGGTCGAGCCGTGATAGCCGTTCCTGCGCGAAATGACGACCTTCTTGCCCGGCTGGCCTTGCGCGAGCCAATACTGATGCACGATGCGCAGTACCGTGTCGTTACCCTCCGAGCCGCTGTTGCAATAGAAGAAGTGATTGAACGGCTCGGGCGTAAGCTCCGCGAGCAGCGCGGAGAGTTCGATGACCGGCGGGTGCGTGGTCTTGAAGAACGTGTTGTAGTACGGCAGTTCCTGCATCTGCCGGTAGGCCGCATCGGCGAGTTCCTTGCGGCCGTAGCCGACGTTCACACACCAGAGGCCGGCCATGCCGTCGATAATCTTGTTGCCGTCCGAATCCCATAGATACACGCCCTCGGCTTTCACGATTACCCGGCTGCCGCGTTGATTCAGCGTACCCATGTCCGAAAACGGATGGATGTGGTGCGCGGCGTCGAGCGCGCGGTATTCGTGCGTTGTACGAAGGGATTGCACATGCCGCGTCATGGGGGCGTCGATTCGATCATTCATTGTTTGTCTCCTTCCGGTTACACGTGCAGCAGCAGATGCTTGCGTTCCCACGAGCTGATCACGCGGAAAAATGCCTCGTATTCGGTTTCCTTCAACGTCAAATAGGCGCGCACGAATTTTTCGCCGAGGATGTCCTTGAGCGGCTCGCACGCGCTCATCAGCGTGAGGCCTTCTTCGAGGTTGCGCGGAAGCTGGTAGGGCAGTGCATAGCCGTCGCTGAGCAGCGGTTCGGTCGGCTTCAGATGTTGTGTGAGGCCGAGATAGCCCGCGGCGAGCGTCGCGGCGATCGCGAGGTACGGGTTCGTGTCGACGCCCGGAATGCGGTTCTCGACCCGGCGCGCGACCGGCGACGAATGCGGTACGCGAAAGCCCACGGTGCGGTTGTCGTAGCCCCAGGCCACGTTGATCGGCGCGGCCATGAAGCGCGAAAGACGGCGATACGAATTGATGTATGGCGCGAAGATCGGCATCAACGCGGGCGTATATTTCTGCAGACCCGCGATGTACGCGTGGAACATGTCGGTGGGCTGGCCGTCCGCGCCAGTGAACAGATTCCGGCCGCTTTCGGCGCAGACGAGGCTCTGATGGATGTGCATCGCCGAGCCCGGTTCGTTTTCCATCGGCTTGGCCATGAACGTTGCGTACATGCGGTGACGCAGCGCCGCTTCGCGGACCGTGCGCTTGAACAGGAACACGCGGTCGGCGAGATTGAGCGGATCGCCGTGCAGGAAATTGATTTCCATCTGCGCGGCACCGACCTCGTGAATCAGCGTATCCACTTCGAGATCCTGAATATCGCAATACTCGTAGATGTCTTCGAAGAGCGGATCGAATTCGTTGACCGCCTCGATCGAATACGCCTGGCGGCCCGTCTCCGGGCGCCCCGTGCGGCCGATCGGCGGCGCGAGCGGAATGTCCGGGTCCTTGTTCATGTCGACGAGATAGAACTCCAGCTCCGGCGCGATGACGGGCTTCCAGCCGCGCGCATGGTAGAGCTCGAGCACGCGCCGCAGCACGCGGCGCGGCGAGATTTCGACGGGCGTGCCGTCGAAGTGCACGCAATCGTGGATCACCTGCGCCGTGGGATCGACGGCCCACGGGATGATGCGGATCGTCGCGGGATCCGGCACGCAGACCATGTCGGGATCGGTCACGCCTGTGAGGCTGCCGTCTTCCGGATACTCGCCGGTCACGGTCTGGATCATCACGGCCTGCGGCAGACGCATCGATTCGTCCGATTCGAATTTGCTGCGCGGAATGATCTTGCCGCGCGCGATACCCGCCATGTCGGGGATGATCGCTTCGATCTCGGTGATGTGATGTTGTTTCAGGAATTCGTCGATGTCATGCATGATTGTTCTCTCTGTCTGTATGGGGCGATTCAGGCGCGGCCGGCTTCGGCGTGCGTGGCGCTGGTGGCCCCGCCCGGTATTCGGGCTTGCATGCGTGCGCGGCAGGCCTCGCCGAACGCGCGGAAGAGCGCCATGGAAAGCGCGTTTTGATCGTGTTGCCACTCGGGATGCCACTGCACGCCGAGCGCGAAGGCGCGCGCACCGTCCACGCGCGCGGCCTCGATGAGACCGTCGGGCGACCACGCTTCGGCCACGAGCCCCGCGCCGAGCCGGTCGATGCCCTGACCGTGCAGCGAGTTGACGCGTGCCTCGCGTGCGCCGGCCAGCAGGCGCTGGAGGATGCCGTCCGCCGCGACCACGACCGGATGCGCCGGGCCATACTGCGTATCGAGCGGATCGTCCTTGTTTTCGCGGTGATCGTTGAAGCCTCCCACGGCGTGCACTTGCTGATGCAGCGTGCCGCCATAGACGACGTTCATCTCCTGGAAGCCGCGGCAGATCGCGAGCACGGGCACACCCGCTTCGATCGCGGCGCGCATGAGCGGCAACGTGGTGGCGTCGCGCTGCGGATCGTGCAGCGTGCCCGGCTCGCTTGGTGCGCCGCCATAGCGGTGCGGCTCGACATTCGAGCTGCTGCCCGTGAAGAGCAGGCCGTCGACGGCTGCGAGAAGGTCGTCAATGGTCTGACGCCCGCCGAGCGCGGGCACGATGAGCGCGAGCGCACCGGCGCCGTCCACGACGGCGGCGAGGTATTTCTCGCCGGTGACGTGCGATAGGTGTGCGTCCATCATGGTTCGGTCGGCGGTGACACCGACGATGGGTCTGTTTTGCATAACTAAGTGATTGTCGATTGGCCGTCGGCAAACGCAATGGCGGACCATTGCGGGGATGCTATGGGCGTGACGCGACCTTGCAGTCTTGCAGGAGGCAAGGACGCAAACCCAGAGGCACGGGCGCGGACGCGAGCTAACGCATCGCGCTGCGCGTGCAGATCATGTAGGCGGTTCGTTTGCGGCCGGTGTGAGGCGCAATAGTGCTCGGGCGTGCGCAGTCACGTCGGGCGCAGGAGGCGTGAAACCTCGCGCGCAGCCGGCGGCAGCGGGAACGAACGGCGCGGAAAGAAGAGGCGCTAGGGCAGCAGGGAGGCGACTTCGTCCGTGCGAACGGCGATGAAGGCGCGTGCGGAAATAGCGTTACGGCGCCGGACTGAGCGGCGGGACAGTATCGTGATGGCGGAAAGAAACAGGCGAGGGGCAAGCCTGCCGCTAGTGCCATCGTCGATGGCGGCACCGTCACGGCGAAGACACCTCGCATGACGGGCGTTCCATCGGACCAGAGGGCCACGGACTCTCACAATTTCACTCGACCGAATGTAACGTTGAACAAAGGTGTTTCAGCTGAGGACTTCACTGAAACGTGGCTGGTATAGCCAACTTGTTTCGAGCATATATACGAGCCATAAAAGGCGTCAATCGTTTTCCGTTGGTTTCGTCTCAGCGTTTTCCCGGGTTCCCGTCTGCAAGTAGCTAATTACCTGCGATTCACGCCGTAATGGGGTGATACGCAGCGCATAACAGAGCCTTTTCGACGGACGAAATGTCATTCGTGTGACAATTCGGATTGCTGATTAATTATCGGTCGTTTGCGGAATTTGAGAAAAGCGAAAAGCCACACGGCGCTTTTAGCGCTCGACGAGCGGACCGAGGTTGGCACGCACGCGTTCGAGCATCTTGCTGAACAGTTCGGCTTCTTCAGACGTGAAGCCCGCGAGCGCTTCGGCCTGCATGTCGTCGCCGATGCGGCGCGCCGCCGTGAGCACGCTCTCGGCCTTCGGCGTGAGCCGCACCTGCAGTTCGCGGCGGTCGTTGGGGTTGGCCTCGCGCGCGACCCAGCCGCCTTCCTCGAGCCGTTCGAGCAGCCGTCCCGCCGAAATCGGCGCCACTTCGAGGCGCTCGGCCAGACGGGCCTGGTTCATGTCGCCGTAGTGGGCGAGGTAGGCGATCATCCGGCATTGCGCGCGCGTGAGTTCGAGCGACGACTTCGCGAGATCGTCGTAGCGTCTGCTGCACAGGCGGCCGACATCGGCAATCAAGAAGCCGAAGCGTTTTTCGAGGTCGGTAATCATGGCGCGATTATACGGACCGGCAAAGCGCGCGGGACGACTGCCGCGGGCGGGATTTCCCGATTGCGCCCCGCAATGCGATCCGTATAATAAGCAGGCTTATTATTTTCCACGCGCCGCGCAAGCGCTCCACTAGACGATGACTGCAGTCGCGCAGGGCGGCCAGGCCGCGCCGCTGAACCGGGGCATGATCACCCTTTCGATCATGCTGGCCACGCTCATGCAGACGCTCGACAGCACGATCGCCAACGTCGCGCTGCCGCACATGCAGGGTTCGATGGCGGCGTCGCAGGACGAGATCATGTGGGTGCTCACCTCCTACATCGTCGCGGCCGCCATCGCCACGCCGCTCACGGGCTGGCTCGCCGACCGCTACGGCGTGAAGCGGCTGCTCGGCTTCGCGATCACGGGCTTCACGATCGCCTCGGCGCTATGCGGCCTATCGGAGACGCTGCCGCAGATCATCGGCTCGCGGCTGTTGCAGGGCGTGTTCGGCGCGTCGCTGGTGCCGCTCTCGCAGTCGATCCTTCTCGACATCAATCCGCGCGAGCGCCAGGGCCAGGCCATGGCGATCTGGGGCATGGGCGTGATGGTCGGGCCCGTGCTCGGCCCGACGCTCGGCGGCTGGCTCACCGACAGCTACAACTGGCGCTGGGTGTTCTTCATCAACGTGCCGATCGGCGCATTCGCGTTCTTCGGCGTATCCGCCTTTTTGCCTTCGCACGAGCCCGCGCGCAAGGTGCGCTTCGACGTGTTCGGCTTCGCCACGCTCGCGCTCGCCATCGGCGCGTTGCAGGCGCTGCTCGACCGCGGCGAGCAGCTCGACTGGTTCAACTCGAATGAGATCCGCGTCTACGCGCTTGTCGCGGTGATCAGCTTTGCGTTTTTCGTCGCGCATACGGCCACCTCGGGTCCGCACACGTTCTTCCGCTATCAACTGCTCAAGGACCCGAACTTCGCCACCGGCACGTTCTTCATCTTCGTGATCGGCGCGGTGCTCTACGCTACGCGTGCGCTGCTGCCGCCGATGCTGCAGAACCTGATGGGCTATCCGGTGGCGCTCACGGGTCTCGTCACGGCGCCAAGCGGACTCGGCACGATGATCGCGATGCTGATCGCGGGGCGAATATTGCGGCGCGTCGATGCGCGTCTGCTGCTGCTGGCCGGTTTCGTCATCGCCGCGTTTTCGATGTGGCAGATGATGCAGTACACGATCGTCCTGTCGCCTTCGGACATCATCTGGCCCGGGGTGATTCAGGGCTTCGGCCTCGGCTTCGTATTCGTGCCGCTTTCGGCGCTCACGTTCTCGACGCTCACGCCGGAGTTGCGCGCGGACGGCACGGCGACCTACAGCCTGATGCGCAATATCGGCAGCAGTATCGGCATTTCGATCGTGCAGACGTTCCTCACGCGCGGCACGGAGATTTCGCACGCGAATCTTGCCGAACACATCACGCCGTTCAATCCGGCGGTCCAGAGCATGCTCGCGAATGGCGCGGATGCGAACACGAGTCTCGCGATGCTCAACCAGACGATCACGCAGCAGGCGCAGATGATCGCCTACCTGAACAACTTCAAGATGATGTTCATCGCGACGCTGCTCGTGATTCCGCTGCTCGTGCTGATCCGTCCGTCGTCGAGCAAGGCCGCCGCCGCCGCGGACACCAGCCACGCCGCCATGGATTGAACATTCTGCCGGTTTTTTCCTTCGCACTATTGACCGCCGCATGCTTTCCGCCGCATCGATCCTGTTGCCCGTATTCGGGCTGATTTTCGCGGGTTTCGCTTGCCGACGCCTCGGCGTACTGGGCCCCGCCGCCGCTTCCGAGCTGAACCGCTTCGTCGTCTGGCTCGCGCTGCCGGCGATGCTGTTCGACATCCTCGCGCATGCCACCTGGCATGAGCTGTATCAGCCGGACTTCGTCGCCGCATTCGGCGGGGCATGTCTGATCATTTTTGTGGGCGTGGCGGCCGTGCGGCTCTTTCTCGGCCGGCCGCTCGCCGATGCGAGCATCGACGGCCTCGCCGCCGCCTATCCGAACACCGGTTATGTGGGCTTTCCGCTGTGCCTGCTCGCATTCGGCCGAGCGAGTCTCACGCCTACGACGATCGCGACGATCCTCGTTGTCTGCGTGCTGTTCGGGATCGCGATCGTGCTGATCGAAATCGGCCTGCAAAGCGAGCGCCGTCCGCACCGGCTCGTCATCAAGGTCGTGCGCTCGCTGCTGCGCAATCCGCTGCTCGTGGCGCCCGCGCTCGGCGCGGTTGTCTCGGGGACGCACGTCGCGCTGCCCGCGAGCGTGGAAACGTTTCTGAAGCTGCTGGGCGGCGCCGCGAGCCCGTGCGCGCTCGTGAGCCTCGGTCTGTTCCTCGCCGAGCGCCGCAGCGGCAAGAAGGCTGCGCCGGGCGAATCGTCGTGGTGGATTACGCTGACGAAGCTCGTCGTGCAGCCGGTGCTGACGTGGTGGCTCGCCGCGCGCGTGTTTGCGTTGCCCGAGCCGCTCGTGCAGATGGCGGTCATCCTCGCGGCCATGCCGACGGGCACGGGCCCGTACATGCTCGCCGAGTACTACCAGCGCGAAGCGCACGTCACGTCGCGCACGATCCTGCATTCGACGGTCGGCTCGCTCGTGACGATCACGCTGCTTCTGCTGCATCTGCAACCGGCGCATTGAGCGCGCGGCACGCGAGCGCCGCGCTCATTTGACGGCGCCGAGCGCGAGCCCCTTCACCATATAACGCTGCAGCCACGCGAACACTACCGAAACCGGCAGCGTCGCCGCGAGCGTGGCGGCCATCACGAGCTGCCATTCGACCGTGTACTTGCCGGCCACCATGTCGGTCACCTGGACCGTGAGCGTCTTGTTCTCGGGCGAGCGGATCAGCGTATAGACCACGGCAAACTCGTTCCACGCGCTGATGAACGTGAAGATCGCGGTGACGACCATCGCGGGCACTGCGAGCGGCAGGAACACGCGGAACACCGCGCGCGTGCGGCTGCATCCTTCGAGCCACGCCGATTCTTCGAGATCGCGCGGCACGGTCTGGAAATACGACGACAGCATCCACACCGCGAACGCGATATTGAAGGCCGCATACGAGACGATCACGCTCAACTTCGTATCGACGAGATTGCCGTCGCCGAACGGAATCGACGCGGCGAGCCGGAACAGACCCACGACGAGCAGGATCGGCGAGAGCATCTGCGTGACGAGCAGGAACTGGCGATAGAGTCCGCGTCCGCGAAACTGGAAGCGTGCGAGCGCATAGGCGGCCGGCAGGCTCACGGCGAGCGCGAGCGCAGTGGAGAGCACGCTCACTTCGATGCTGTTGCGCAGCGCGACGCCGAAGTTCGCGGCCTGCCACATATCGACGTAGTTCTGCCAGCGCCAGTGCACGGGCAGCCAGCGCGCGGGATAGACGAACACTTCCGAGGCCGGCTTGAACGAAGTGAAGAACATCACGGCGAACGGAAACAGCACGGTGACGACGAGCGGCGAGAGCACGAGCCAGCACAGCAGCGAGCGCTTGAGCTTACGGTTCATGCGAGGTCTCCTTCGGCGCTGTTGCCGCGCAGGCCCTGCAGCTTCAGATAGACGATCGAAAACGCGAGCAGGATCACGAGCATGACCAGCGAGATCGCCGCGGCTTCGCCCGGGTGTCCGAGCCGGAAGCCCAGTTCGTAGAGATAGGTCACGAGGATGTGCGTGCTGTCGTCCGGGCCGCCCTGCGTCATGACCCAGATGATCGGGAAAGAATTGAACACGTAGATCACGTTCAGCAGGACCGCCATGTTGATGAACGGCCTCAGGAGCGGCAGCGTGAGCCGGCGGAACTGCTGCCAGGCGCTCGCGCCGTCGATGCGCGCGGCTTCGTAGATGTCGCCGGGCACCGAGGAGAGGCCACCGAGCAGGATCGTCGTCGTAAACGGTATCGACACGAGTATGCCCACGGCGATCTCGACAGGAAACGCATATTGCGGTGTGGCGAGCCAGTGGATCGGGCCGCCGATGATGCCGAGGCGCTGCAGCGTGACGTTGACCATGCCGTAGTCGTCGTTGAACGCCCAGCGCCAGACCACGGCCGTCATCGTGAGCGAGACGGACCACGGCAGCATCACGATCGTGCGTGCGATGCCGCGTCCGTAGAAGTCCTGATTAAGTACCAGCGCAACGGGAACCGAGATCAGTATCGTGCCCACGACCACGCAGAAGGTCCAGACGATCGTATTCTTCAACGCGCTCATGAAGATCGGATCTTCGAGCACGTTGTAAAAGTTCTGCAGCCCGTTGAAGCCGCGAATCTGCCCGAAGCGCGAGACCTCGTGCAGCGACTGATACACGATGTTGAAGACCGGGTAGCTGATGATGAACAGCGCCAGCACGAGGCTCGGCACGATCAGGAGCCAGGGTGCGCGCGGCGTCGCCACGGCACGGCCGGAGGGGCGCATACGGCTGGGCTCGCGGGTTCGGCGGGGCGCGCCGCCGCTTGCCGGACCGGCTGGTTGCGCCGGGCCCGATTGTCTCAGTGGACCGGTAGTCATGGCCTTACGTCGAAAAAACTGCGTGGCAACAAAACAGCGACAGCGGCGTCCGGCACGCGCGCGCCGGACGCCGCGCAGCCCTTTACTTCCCGAGCGATTTGTTCGCCTGCACCGCCGCCTGGTTGAGCGCGGCGGCCGGCGTGGCACGGCCGAGATAGATCGACTGCATCGCGTCGGTCACGGCCTTCGCGGTGTCTTCCCAGCCCGTCACGGTCGGCGCGAAGCGAGCGTGCGGCAGCAGCGCGATGAAGGCCTGCGTGTTGGCATCGGCGAACGCGGGATCGGCGGCCTCGGCCTTCGTCGTCGGCAGGAAGCCTTCGGTGCTCGTGAACAGCACACGCGGTTCCTTCGTGAACAGGAAGTCGAGGAACTTCCAGGCGCTCTTCTTCACCTTCGAGTTGCTGAACATCATGATCGAATCGGTGACCGCATACGTCGCGGGCGTCGTCGCCACCGGGATCGGATCGATGCCGTAATGGATGTTCGGCGCTTCCTTCTTCAACTGCTTCGCGAGGAACGGCGCCGAGATCATCATGGCTACGCGGCCCTGTTTGAAGAGGTTTTGTACGTCTTCGCGGCTATAGCCCGTTACGCCCGGCTGCGTGAGGCCCTGGTCGATCATCGACTTGTAGAGCGTCGCGGCCTTGATGCCCGCCGGCGAGTTGAACGCCGCCTTGCCGTCCTTCACCACCTCGCCGCCGTGGGTCCACAGCGCGTAGTAGAAGTACACGTCCGTTTCGATTTCCTTGCCCTGCAGGCCGAAACCGGCGATGCCCTTGGCCTTCAGCTTCTTCGACGCATCGACGACTTCATCCCAGGTCTTCGGCCCTTGCGGATAGCCCACGGACGCGAGCATGTCCTTGTTGTAGTAGAGCGCGCGGGCCGAAGCGGCGATCGGCAGACCGTAGGTCTTGCCGCCGATCTGGCCCGGTGCGAGGAACTGGCCGATGAAGCGGTTCTTGAAGTTGGCGTCCATGTAGCCGTCGAGCGGCTCGGCGATGCCGTCCTTCACGAAGTCGAGCAGCCAGCGCGTGCCGATGATCGCGAGGTCGGCGTTCGCGCCGCCCGCGATATCCGTCTGCAGCTTCTGCTGCAGCGAATCCCAGTTCACGTCTTCGATCTTGATGGTCGTGCCGGGGTTGGCGGCCTCGAACTCCTTGGCCATCTTCTCGAAGTACGGCGCTGTGGCGTCGCTGTAGTGCGCGACGGTCACACGGACCGTATCCGCATGCGCCGCGAGCGCGACGCCCGCGAAGACAAGCGCGGCGGCGAGCTTGCCGAGCGCGGTGGTGGCACGTAGCTGGAACGACATTGTCTCTCTCCTGTGTCGATGGAATCGGCCCTTCCCGGCCGCCGGGTTTGCATTGTTTGAAAAAATCCTACACAACAATGAAAGCGCTGTCACCTGGTAAACGCGAGATTGTTTTTTACTGTCGAGCCTGCATAAACTGCTGTAAATTCCGGGGAAAACTGCGCGCCGCGCGATGCGCGCCATCCGCGTTAACCCGGGCCGCAAGCGGATGATAGCTAGCATGTTTGTTGGAAATTTACAGGCCCGGCGGCAAGTCCGGCAGAGCTTCCAGGAGGGACGAACATGAGTCGGGTCGTGCTGGTGACGGGCGCGGGCGGCGGCATTGGCGGCGCGCTGTGCAGGCGGTTTCTCGATGTCGGCGACACGGTGCTGGCGCTCGATCGCGACGCGGCGCTCGTGCAGCCGCTGGAGACGCTGCCGGGCGCGGAGCGCCTCGAAGCGCTCGTCGCCGACGTGACCGACGCGGCCGCGCTGACGCAGGCCGTAGCGATGGCCGTGGCGGCGCGCGGAGCGGTGGACGTCGTCGTGGCGAACGCGGGCGGCGCGCACGGCACGACGCTGGCACACACCGACGCGGCCCTGTGGCAGCGCGATATCGAGCTGAATCTGAACGGCGCCTATCACACGGTGGAAGCGGTGCGGCGTTCGATGATCGAGCGACGGCGCGGAGCGATCGTGCTGATCGGTTCGGTCAACGGACTCGTGGCGCTCGGACATCCCGCATACAGCGCGGCAAAGGCGGGCCTCGTGAGCTACACGAAGGCGCTGGCGATCGAATTGGGCCAATACGGCATTCGCGCGAATCTCGTTTGCCCAGGCACCGTGAAGACGCCCGCGTGGCGCTCGCGCGTGGCGCAGCACCCGCAATTGTTCGAAGAACTGAAGAAATGGTATCCGCTCGGCGATGTGGCCGAGCCCGAGGACATCGCCGACGCCGTGCAGTTTCTCGCGTCGGCCCAGGCGCGCGTGATCACGGGCGTCGCGTTGCCGGTGGACGCGGGCCTCATGGCCGGCAACCGGCTTATGGCCAACGAACTGACGCTCGATCCGCTCTGAGGGCGCGGGTGGATCAACCGCACATACGGAAACCACGGGAAACCACGCGCACTACGCGTGACCATCGAATGAGGACAGCATGGCAGCGGTACAACTGAACGGCATCTACAAGCGCTACGGCGACACGCAGGTCGTGCACGGCGTCGATCTCGACATCGCCGATGGCGAATTCGTCGTGCTGGTCGGCCCGTCGGGCTGCGGCAAGACCACGCTCATGCGCATGATCGCGGGTCTCGAAGACATCAGCGGCGGCGATCTGACGATCGGCGGCACGCGCGCGAATGCGCTGCCGCCGCAGCAGCGCAACGTGTCGATGGTGTTCCAGAGCTACGCGCTCTATCCGCATCTGTCCGTGTACGAGAACATCGCGTTCGGCCCGCGCATCCGCCGCGAACGCGAGGACAAGTTCAGGCCGCGCATCGAGGCGGCCGCGAAGATGCTCAATCTGTCGAGTTATCTCGAGCGCCTGCCGCGCGCGCTTTCGGGCGGGCAGCGTCAGCGCGTGGCGATGGGCCGTGCCATCGTGCGCGAGCCGTCGCTGTTCCTGTTCGACGAACCGCTCTCGAATCTCGACGCGAAACTGCGCGTGCAGATGCGCACCGAGATCAAGGCGCTGCATCAGCGTCTGCGCAATACCGTGGTCTACGTGACGCACGACCAGATCGAAGCGATGACGATGGCCGATCGCATCGTCGTGATGAACGCGGGCCGCATCGAACAGATCGGCCGTCCGCTTGATCTCTACGACAAGCCGGGCAACCTGTTCGTCGCGAGCTTCCTTGGCTCGCCGTCGATGAACTTCGTGGCGGGCACGCTCATGAGCGATGCGCGCGGCACGGCGCTCGTGCTCGAAGACGGCGTACGCATCGCATTGCCCGATGCGCTCGCGGCGCGTGCGCCGGCGGGGGCGCGCGTGACGCTGGGCATCCGCCCCGAGCATGTCGAAGCGGGCGGCGACGTGCCGTTTCCTGTCGATGTGATCGAACCGACTGGCGCAGAGACGCATTTGTACGGGAAAATCGGCGGTTCGAGCTGGTGCGTGTCGACGCACGCACGCGTGCAGATCGAGCCGGGGCAGCGTATGACGTTCGCCTTGCCGGCCGCGCACCTGCATCTGTTCGATACGGAAAGCGGCAAGCGGCTCGATTGAGTCGATCGGTCTGTCTCGGCCCATCAACACGAACAATCGGAACAATCGAAACAATCGGAACAACAGGACATCCAGCTTGCCGGTCTCTAACCTGATCCATCACATTCGCGACGTCGCCGCGTCGCTGCGGCCCGCTGAGCGCAAGGTCGCGGACATGGTGCTCGGCGACATCGACTTCGCGATGCGCGCGAGCATCACCGAGCTGGCGCAGCGCGCGGACGTGTCCGAGCCGTCGGTCACGCGCTTTTGCCGCGCGGTTGGCGCGCACGGGCTGCGCGACTTCAAGATGCGGCTGGCGCAGTGTGCGGCGGGCGGGATGCCGTATGCGTCGGCGGCGGCCGGTGTCGAGAGCGGCGACGAGATCGGCACGTTGCTCGACAAGGTCACCGAATCGGTCGTGCAAAGCGTCACGTATGCGCGCGCGTCGCTCGACCCGGCTGTGTTCGCGGCCGCGATCGCGGCGCTCGGCAGCGCGCGGCGCGTGTATTTCTTCGGCGTGGGCGCGGGGTCCGGGCTCGTCGCGCAAGACGCGGCGTTGCGCCTGCTGCGCCTCGACATCGCGGCGAGCGCGTTCACCGACGCGCATCTTCAACGGCTCTACGCGGGCCTGCTCGAACCGGGCGACGTGGCGTTTGCGATCTCGCACTCGGGGCGCAGCGTCGAGGTCAACGAGAGCATCCAGATCGCGAAGGAGCGCGGAGCGACCACGATCGCGCTGACTAACGCAGGTTCGCGGCTCGCATGGGTCGTCGATATTCCGTTGTTGTTGCGCGTGCCGGCCGCGATCGAACCTAATGCGCCGGGTGTCTCGCGTATCGCGCATCTCGCGGTGATCGATGCGCTGGCCATTGGCGTCGCGCTCGGTCTCGGGCCGAAGACGCTCGCGAAAATGCGCGATGCGCAGGCGCGCAGCGAAGAAGAGGGTGATGCCGACGTCGCGGGGACGTCTGGCGTTTGAAGCGGCAGCCGTCCCGCGCCTGGCTCAAGATCGTTAATCTATAGCGAATTTAGTCGCCATTGACAAATTTTTCGGGGCGAGCCTAAGATGGCCCACCGAAACGTTCATCACATGGAGACAGACGATGGCAAAGGCGTTCGCATCCCAGGCCGACCTCGAAGAAAAGAAGGTCACGTTCACGCAGTTATCTGAAAACGCTTACGCGTACACGACGGAAGGCGATCCGAATTCGGGCGTGATCATCGGCGACGATGGCGTGCTGATCGTCGATACCACCGCGACGCCCGCCATGGCGCAGGACCTGATCGCGAAGATCCGCAGCGTTACCGACAAGCCGATCAAGTACGTCGTGCTCTCGCACTATCACGCGGTGCGCGTGCTCGGCGCGTCGGCGTATTTTGCAGAAGGCGCGCAGCAGATCATCGCGAGCCGCGGCACGTATGAAATGATCGTCGAGCGCGGCGAAGCCGACATGAAGTCGGAAATCGAGCGCTTCCCGCGCCTGTTCGCGGGTGTCGAGACGGTGCCGGGCCTCACGTGGCCGACGCTCGTGTTCGAGAAGGAAATCACGCTATTCCTCGGCAAGCTCGAAGTGAAGATCGCGCATCTGGGCGCGGGTCACACGAAGGGCGACACGGTCGTCTGGCTGCCGTCGCAGAAGGTGCTGTTCTCGGGCGATCTGGTCGAATACGACGCCGCCTGCTACTGCGGCGACGCACAACTCGCCGAGTGGCCTGCCACGCTCGAAGCGCTGCGCGCGCTGAAGCCCGAAAAGCTGATCCCGGGCCGCGGCCCCGCGCTGCTGACGCCCGCCGAAGTGGACAAGGGCCTCGACTACACGAAGGATTTCGTGACGACGCTGCTCGCACAAGGCCGCAAGGCAGTCGAACGCAAACTCGACCTGAAAGCGGCGATGGCGCTCACGCGCGAGGCGATGGATCCGAAGTTCGGTCACGTGTTCATCTACGAACACTGCCTGCCGTTCGACGTCTCGCGCGCCTACGACGAGGCGGGCGGCATCACGCATCCGCGCATCTGGACCGCGCAGCGCGACAAAGAGATGTGGGACGCTTTGCAGGACTAAGTATTACGACAAGAGGGACCGGCACGGCCGGTCCCCGCAGGGAGGCAGAGACGAGGAGACGACGATGACCGACTATCAGACACTGACGTTCGACTACGCGCCGTGCCGCGAACAGGCTACGGGCGCTGCGTCGCACGTGCATCCGGTGGCCGTGGTCGGCGCGGGCCCGGTGGGGCTCGCGACCGCGATCGACCTCGCGCAGCATGGCTTGAACGTCGTGCTCGTGGACGACGACTGTACGCTCTCGACGGGCTCGCGCGCGATCTGTTTTTCGAAGCGCTCGCTCGACATCTTCGACCGGCTGGGCTGCGGCGAGCGCATGGTCGAAAAAGGCGTGAGCTGGAATGTCGGCAAGGTGTATCGCAAGGACGAACTCGTCTACACGTTCAACCTGTTGCCCGAGAGCGGACATCATCGTCCTGCGTTCGTCAATCTTCAGCAGTACTACGTGGAAGGTTTTCTGCTCGAACGCGCGCGCGAATTGCCGAACCTCGAGATTCGCTGGAAGAACCGCGTGACGGGGCTCGAGCAGCACGGCACGCCGGGCAGCGATGGCGCGCACGTCGCGCTCGCCGTCGAGACGCCCGATGGTCCGTATCGGCTGCTCGCGCGCTACGTCGTGGCGGCGGACGGCTCGCGCAGTCCGCTGCGTCAGTTGCTGGGTCAGGGCAGCCACGGCCGCACGTTCAAGGACCGCTTCCTAATCGCCGACGTGAAGATGGAGGCGGAATTTCCGACCGAACGCTGGTTCTGGTTCGATCCGCCGTTTCATCCGAACCAGTCGGTGCTGCTGCATCGCCAGCCCGATAACGTCTGGCGCATCGACTTCCAGCTTGGCTGGGACGCCGACCCGGTGGTCGAGAAAACGCCGGAGCGGGTGATTCCGCGCGTGCGTGCGCTGCTCGGCCCGAATGTGAAGTTCGAGCTGGAGTGGGTCAGCATTTACACGTTTTCGTGCCTGCGCATGGAGCGCTTCCGGCACGGCAACGTGCTGTTCGCGGGCGATTCGGCGCACCTCGTCTCGCCGTTCGGTGCGCGCGGCGCGAACAGCGGCTTCCAGGACGGCGAAAACCTCGCGTGGAAACTCGTCGCCGTGCTCGAGGGCCAGGCGCCTGATGCGCTGCTCGACACCTATGCGAGCGAGCGCGAATACGCGGCCGACGAAAACATCCGCAATTCCACGCGTTCGACCGATTTCATTACGCCGAAGAGCGCCGTGAGCCGCGTGTTCCGCGACGCGGTGCTGACGCTCGCACGCGACCATGCGTTCGCGCGGCAACTCGTGAATAGCGGGCGGCTTTCGGTGCCGGCCGTGTTGCGCGAATCGACGCTGAATACGCCCGACGAAGAGGCGTTCGGCGGGGCGATGGAGCCCGGTGCATCGTGTGCCGACGCGCCGATGCTCGACGCCAATGGACGCGAATCCTGGCTGCTCGCGCATCTGGGCGATCGCTTTACGGCGCTCGCGTTTGGCGACGCGGCTGCGGGCGCGCCTTTCAATACCGCTACGCTCGAAGCGTTGCAGGCGCTCGCGCGAGGGCCGGTGCCGGTCGACATCGTAGTGGTGCTTTCACCCGGCGCATCGGTGCCTGCGGGTCTGCCCGAACCGGCAGTGATTCTGCGTGACGCACGAGGGCTTGCAGCGCAGCGTTATGGCGCGGCGAACGGGGCGTGCTACCTGATCCGCCCGGACCAGCATGTGTGCGCACGCTGGCATCGCGTCGATACGACACGCGCGGAACGGGCGCTCAAACGCGCGCTGTGCGAACAAGGAGACAACGATGCTTAACACGCAACCGAATCTGGCGCGCCCCGACGATTTCTACGAAGCGCTGATCGAGATGCACCGCGATCTGGACGAAGCGCAGAGCCAGTCGGCCAACGCACAACTGATCCTGCTGCTCGCGAATCACGTGGGCGAGCACGAGGCGCTGATGGACGCGATCCGCTATGCACGCGCGGGAGTGCTACCGCAGACGGACGGGCACGCGGGCACGAGCGCGGCTTGAACGCATCTGCTTTTCCGGGCCGGCGAATCCGCCGACCGCCTACACCTGCATCGACGGCACATCCTTCATGCACCGCAGCGCGAACATCGACCGGCTGTGCCGGATGCCGGCGATGCGATAGAGCTTCTCGCGCAGGAAGCGCTCGTAACCGGCGGTGCCATCGACGGCGACTTTGATCCAGTAGTCGTACTCCCCCGACACCAGATACGCCTCCAGCACTTCGGGCAGCGCCGCGAGCGCTTCGCCGAAGCGCGCGAGCGCATCATCCTCGTGGCGGTCCAGCGTCACTTCCAGAATCACGATATCCGCGAAGCCGAGCTTGCGCTGGTTCACGAGCGCGACATAGCCGTCGATGTAGCCATCGGCTTCGAGCTGGCGCGTGCGGTTCCAGCACGCCGTGGTCGACATGCCCACCTGTTCGGCGAGTTCCGCGTTCGACAGACGCGCGTTCTTTTGCAGCGCGCGCAGGATCTTGTGGTCCTGGCTGTCGAGCGTTCGGGCAGGGCGTTCGCGGGCGGTCATGGCGAAAAAGAATTATGTTCAGGTAATCACTATTTTACCGGAACAAGCTTCCGAAATAAGTGGTCCGGCACCCAAAAACAGGAAGCCTTTCCAGCGATCCGGCCGGTATATTTTCTGACATGCCTTCACGTCCGGCACGACCCGCGCGGCCACCTCGCCGCTCTGGGAAGCGCCGCCGCTGCCACGAGCCGCGGCGGCCCGTCAGGCCGGGAACCCGACCCACCGCGGCGGCCGTCGCACGTCTCGCGCGAAAAGCGCCGCGGGCCGCGCCACGAAGGGCGTGAGGGCATGCATCAGCCACGCCGTTTTCCTTGCCGTTCAGAACAATACGATGTCGATCCAGCTGTATCTGTCTTTTCTCGCCGCCGCGCTCGTGCTCGTCTACACTCCCGGACCCGTCAATGTGCTGACCATGAGTCAGGCATTGCGCGCGGGCTGGCGCCATGCGCTTCCCTGTGTCTGGGGCGGCACCGCCGCCGTGCTGCTCCAGCTCGTCCTGACCGCACTGTGCCTGCATTCGCTGTTTCTCATTAGTGAGCATTCGCTAACCGTGTTGCGTTGGCTCGGCGCGGGTTATCTCGTCTGGCTGGGCTTGCGCCAATGGCGCAGCGAGGAGACCGGTGCCGGAACGACCGGCGATGGCCGTCGTACGCTGTTCTGGCGCGGCTTCGCGACTTCGGGTCTCAATCCCAAGACGCTGCTGTTCTTTCCGTCGTTCTTTCCGCAGTTCATGAGCGCCGACGCGCCCTGGAGCGCCAACCGGCAGTACCTGATGCTGTCGGCGACGTTCGCCGTGCTGTTCGCACTGGGCGTGGCGTCGATGGCGCTTTTCTCGCACCGGTTGCGCCACTTGCTGCAACGGCCGCGACACGCGCGCGCCGTGAACCGGGTCATGGGCAGTCTGCTCGTGGGGATGGCGGCAATGATGGCGGGACTGCGCTGACGAGGCGCGGCGGCAAGCGCGTGAGTGGGCGCTTACCCTTCGCAGGGTGCTGCGGGCGCGTTACGGCGTGGTGAGCGTCGTGGCGGGCGATGCCGCGTTCGTTGTGGTGCTGACGGCGTCGATGGCTTTCGCGCCCGCTGGGCTGCTGCCGGTTGCCGGAGCCTGAGCGACGACCGGCGTTGCCGGTGCGGCCGCTTTCGGTGCGATCGCGGCTGCTGGTGCCGTCGGCGCCGCCGGTGCGGTTGCTATCGCCGGGGCGGACGATGGCGTGGCCGAACTCCCCGCCTGCGCCGCCGCGAGGATGGGGTCTACAGCGGGACCCGCAGCCGTAGCGCTGCTCGCGGCAACCGGTGTGGCTGCAGCAGCAGGCGCTGCCGTAGCCAACGGCGTTGCCGTCACCTCGGTCGGCACCACCACCGGTTTCGGCATCGCCGTACCGGCTAGCACCGGCACCGGCGCCGCAGTCATCACAGCCGGCGCCGCCGCCGCGACGACCGGTGGCAACGGCGTGATCGTGATCGCGCCCATCGTGTCCGGTATCGCCTCACTGCGCGAAGACTCGTTCAGATAGTGCGTGACCAGTTCGAAGAAACGCTTGTAGAACGCGCTCGACTGGATCGTCTCGCTCGAGATCTTGACCATCGCGTCGCTGTTCGAGCGGATCGGCACCGACACCGATCCCAGAATCGACAGCCCCACGCTGGCCGACGTGTCGCTCTTTTTCAGCGCGTAGCCGTTCTGGATCGCGTTCACATACACGATGCTCGTGTTCGTCGCGTCGCCCGGTGTGCAGACGACGTGCACTTCCACGACGATGTGCGAGTCATGCGTGGGCTGGAAATTCTTCGTGGCGTCGACGCTGTCCTTCTGCGCGGTCGTCGTCATATAGCCCTGGCTCAGCAGGGCGCGTCGCGACGCTTCGCACGCATCGGCGTGGCCATAGCTGAAGCTGCGCGAAAACTCGTTCGGCGCGCTGCTCAGCAACTGGTCTTCCTGGAACGCCGGACGCGAGGTCGAGCAGGCGCTCAATGCGGCGACAGCCGCAACGAGCAACACATTCAGCAGGCAGGGAATAGCTTTCGGAAAGCGGGGCATGTTCGGACCATACGATACGGCTATGCATCAGACGGGATGCATTGTAGTTCGGTTCCGCCGGGCGTGACGCATCTACCCTGTTTCTCGACGGCAATTACCGGCGCGAGCGCCGCGACCCTCAAAACTCCACGAGCGCGAAATCGTCCTTGCCGACGTCGCATAACGGGCAGCGCCAGTCGGCGGGCACGTCGGCCCAGCGCATTCCGGCGGGCAGGCCGTCGTCGGGGGCGCCGGCCGCTTCGTCGTAGATCCAGCCGCAGATCACGCAGACCCACTGTTTGAAGTCGTCGCTCGCCGGCGCCTTCGCCGCGTTGCCGCCGCCCGGTACCGCATCGGCATCGCCGGCCGTTGCCGCATCGCGCGAGCCTGAGGAGGCGTCGAGCGAGACGACGAGCGGCGCCGCCGTGCCGTCTTCGCGCGCGCTCAGTTGCGTTTGCAGTGTCTGGAGCAGCCGGGCAGCTTCGTCGGCGGTGAGGTCGATCCAGTAGGGGTCGCCTGCGCCGTCGTTGAGACGGTCGGGGGAGAACTGGATTTCGAGGGCGACGCCTTTCTTATACATAACAAAAACAGGGCGGACGAACCGGCCGGTCAGGCCGATCGCCTCGCTTAGAGGAAGTACCGGGCCGCGAGCGAAACCACGACGCCACTTGCGCCGATCAGCGCGAGCATCTGGAGCAGGGTAATCGACTTGCGCGCCGTAGCGCTCGGGGTGGCCGGGACGGGATTGCGGGAAGTAGTGTTCATGTTGCGGGGTGCTGTGCTGTGCGTCGGATTCAGGAGCGCGCCCACAGGCGCGCGGCGCCAGAGTGTCGCACGATTTCGCGTTCACGGGTGAGTTGCCGCGGCACGGTGCGCGCAGGGGCCGCACCGGCCGCGCATCGGACGGTTGGGGGCACGATCGCTGACGCCGCCGCACTGCCACTACCCGATCCACTACCGGATCGAGGCGACGATTATCGCCGCAAAACCGTCCCCGATTTCGTACGTGCGCGGAAACACAGCGTTGCGTTTCGAGACTCCGACTGCAGCCAGTCACAGGCCAAGCCATCTGCGCTCGATGTACCCGAAGATCCAGCTAACGGGCAGCGCGCACGCCATGCCGAGCGAGACTTCGGCACACCGCACCAGGGCGATGCCCCAGGCGGGACCCTGCGAGGGCACGAGCAGGACGATCGTCGTCGTGATGGCCGCAAGGTGCGCGGCCGTGCTCACCTTCATGCACCAGCACGAGATGATCACGATGGCGATCGAAATGAGACAGGCCGTGACGTCCGCCGGCCAGAGCCAGGCAGCCGCGAGGCCGATTACGCCGCCCGCCACTGCGGCGATGAGCTGATCGCACGACTGGCTCAGCGTATCGGCGTAGTCGTGCTGGGTCACCGCGATGGCGGTCATCACGGCCCAGAACGTCTGCTGGGTGTGCAGTTTGCGGCCGATTCCGTAGGCGAGGCCGGCGGCGCACACGGCGCGTAGCGCCATCAGCGTGCCTTGTGCCGCGCGGCTCTTGAGCGTGTCGGCCGCCGACTGCGGAAACGACGAAAAGTGGGCTATCAGTTTTTCTTGCGGTTCTGCCATTGCTGCCTGTTCGACCTGAGATGCGAGTCTCCCCGTGCGAGCCCGCGTGCCGCAGAGAATAAACAAGTCTCAAAACAAAACACAGCGTTGAGTTTTGAGGATCGCACGCCGCCTGTTTGCGCACCGTCCGTATCGGGTCAAAGACCAAGCCACCTGCGCTCGATGTACCCGAAGATCCAGCTCACGGGCAGCGCGCACGCCATGCCCAGCGAGACTTCGGCACAACGCACCAGTGCGATGTCCCAGGCGGGACCCTGCGAGGGCACGAGCAGGATGATGGTCGTCGTGGTGGCCGCGAGACGCGCGGCCGTGCTCACCTTCAGGCACCAGCACCCGATGATCACGATGAAGATCGAGACGAGATAGGCCGTGACGTCCGCCGGCCAGAGCGAAGCGGCCGCGAGGCCGACTATGCCGCCCGCGATCGCGGCGATGAGCTGGTCGCGCGACTGGCTGAGCGTATCGGCGTAATCGTGCTGGGTCACCGCGATGGCGGTCATCACGGCCCAGAACGCCTGCTGAACGTGCAGTTGGCGGCCGATGCCGTAGGCGAGACCGGCGGCGCACACGGCGCGCAGCGCCATCAGTGTGCCTTGCGCCGCGCGGCTCTTGAGCGGCAGACGCTTGAGCGCGCCGGCCGCCGACTGCTGCAGCGACGAAAAATGGGCCATCAGTTTTTCTTGCGGTTCTGCCATCGGTGCCTTTCGATGTGAGATGCGAGCCTCCCGGGCGAGCCCGCGTGCCGAAAAGAATAACAAGTTCGGGCTCGTACTCGCGTTGCGGGAGCGCCTTGCCGGGTTTCTAAAGCGAGTGCTCCGCAGTCTTCAGCAGTTTCGATTCCCGGTGACCATCAGACGACATTGGCTCGAGACATCTGCAAAATATTCGGATTCCTCAACGAGCATGTGCATTGAGCACCGATCTCACGCAGGCATCCACACTCAGCTCATGCATCGCATCGAGCGGCAGCGCCTCGGTCGTCGCGCGCGATAGCGCGCGCAGCGCGCAAGGCTTTAGCCGCGCGAGCACGAGTTGATTCCCGGCGCGCCGGATCTCGGCGGCATAGACTTGCAGCGCTTCGATCGTCGAACCGTCGACGTCGGCCGATTCCTCGAGGCTGATGATCGTGTGCTGCGCGTCACCGCCCTGCGAGGCCGCGAGCGTGCGCAGGTAGGTCAGCACGCGCTCGACGTTGGCGAAAAAGAGCGGCGCTTCCGGACGCACGATCAGGATGCCAGGCACCGGCTGGGCGTTGGGATGCGTCGCCATGTCGACGAAATCGTGCGTGTCGCCGAGCCGCCCCAGCACGCTGACATTCGGTTCGGAGAGCTTGCGCAGCGTCCACAGCACGCTCACCGCGATCGACAACAGCAGCCCGTCGAGCACGCCGAGCACGAGCACCGCGAGACACGCGCCTAGCGCCGTGAAGCGGTCGCGCCGCCACTTCATATACGGCGCAAACACGCGCGGGTTGATCGTGTGGCTCACGGCATGGATCACGATGGCCGCGAGCACGGGCTCGGGAATCAGCGCGATCTGCGGCAGCAGCAGCGCGACCATCACGGCGATGACG
>Ga0131853_10005086_pt1 | contig 23684 bp, 24 predicted proteins | sample TergutLab28metaG_FD_92764 | JGI IMG/M metagenome (GOLD analysis project Ga0131853, IMG submission 92764) | Labiotermes labralis P1 segment gut microbial communities from Petit-Saut dam, French Guiana - Lab288 P1 (version 2) (version 2) | ecosystem: Host-associated > Arthropoda: Insects >...
GCAATATCGATAGAAGTTAAATCAAAAGCAAGCCGTATTTTCCCTCTTGCCTCCATTTGGTTTAGCAAAAATTCGGGTTCGTCCAGCCATTGCCACACGATATCGCCATCGGGCAGCATAAGCGGGAACATACCGTGCCGCTCGATGCCTTCTCCGGTGAATATAACACCTGCAACGTCTTGCTCCAAACGTTCTATAAGGCGTGTGGTTTCTGCTGCGGGGGTGATATCTTCCGGCACATCGTCACTACGTTGCGACAAAAAGTACACCACAGCCAACACCGCAATAACCGGAATCAAAAAACTTACGGCAATTATATTTTTTGTGCTTTTGCTCATTAGTTGTGCCTCCGCCTAAACCACACAAATACGCCAATGGCAAGTACGCCAACAGGGATTAGCCCCAAAGCAATACCGGTCATTACGTTGGTTTGCATTTGCGTAAGAATAAGTGGTGCAGCACCGGGTGGCACACGCCCCGGCACAAATATACCTGAAGGCTGCCCATGTAACCAGCTTAAAGAATCCCGCACAAATACGGCGTTACTGCCGCCAATGTTTGCATTAATCGTGTCGCTTATAATGCCCATGTTACCTACAACAACAAGCTGTGTAGTTACGGTTGAACCTGCGATAAAGCGGTTGTCGGTTATGGCAACCGCAAGGTCGAACGGTCCGGATATGTCGGTAGGCAATTGTGTAAGTGTCGTATCATCTCCCACGCGGGCAAAAGCGTCCCGTGATGTTATCCACAATGGTTCAATATCCAGTGTGCCACGGTGTATCGGCAAGGTTTCGATTTCCACCGCTTCTACCAAAAGGTTAAACATGCGGTGCGTGTATATATTGTCCAAAATTTCGTGGTGGGTAAGGTTTGGCACAATAAAGCTTGGGCTTTGCAGCATGTTGGTGGCACTACCCTCAAGGATAATATGATTGCCGTACGCTACGCCATAGGCGGCAAGCACGCTGTCAAGCACAGGCATTGCTTCCGGGTTAAAGTGTAGCGCAATAAACGCACGCCCATTATCGTCCAAGAAATTTAACACTCGCTCGGCTTTAAGTTCTGTCCAGTCACGTGAAGGCATGGTTATAAACAGGATATCTGCGCTTTCGGGAACATCTTCCAAAAGCAGGTTTACTTCACGCAAGTCAAAATTTTCGCCCGCTAAAAAGCTCAAAAAGCCGGGGTGCATTGCAGGCTCGCCGCTGCCTGTTACAAAATAAACAACAGGAGGGTCGCCTTGGGTTAAGCGATGTATCGCACGGGTTATTTCGGACTCGAAGTTATAGCTGCGTATGGCTGTGGGCTGCCCGAACATGTTAAAGTCGAACGTTACCATTTCGTTTGGTGTTATGACATGGATGGCGTTTCCGCTTTCCACAACAATGCTGTCGTCCGGGATGCCGCCCTCGATACCTGCACGGGATGCAAACCCATGTATAAGCGCAGGGCTTAGCATCGGGTCACGCATTTCGTACGTGATATGGTTAGATGCCGCAGCGTATTCTGCCAACAATTCCGAAACTATTGGGAAAATGGTCGGATGCCCCTGCCCAATGCGTGTGATATATGTGATGTGAACGTCTCGGTCTAGGTTTGCCAAGAAGTTTTGGCTATGGCTGGTTAGCGTAAACAACTGCTCTGCCGTAAGGTCACGGCTGCGGTTAAATTCGTCCGCAAAAAGGTTGACGAAAACAAACAGCACAAACGCCAACAGTAGCAAAATGAGAGAAAATGTACCGTAACGGAAGCGTTTATTTTTCAGCATATTCATTAACGCCACCTCCTTTTTTCTATCACGTTTATTGTGATGTAAACGAACAGTGCACTAAAGGAAATGTAATAAACGATATCGCTCAGGTTTAAAACGCCCCTTGTAAAATTGCCGAAGCGCACAAAGGCGGAAAACCACAGCAGCGAACGCACGATAATGCCATCGTAAATCATATTGTTAATCAGATACAACCCACCTGCGATGGTAATGGCTATGGCCGCTACCAAAACCGTTGCAACAATATTGCGTGTTGCGTTGTACCAAATACCAACCACAAGCACCACCAGCAGCAGCACAAAAATAAGCGAAGCAAATGTGCTTGTAGGCATAATCATGGCAATGTTGTCCATTACAAACATAACAAGAATTGCGCCAACGGTTATAACTGCCGCAATAATTTGGTTCTCGGTAAGCACAGAAACGAACACGCCCACGGCAATACACGCAATACCGATAAATATGAAACCGATATATGTGCCGACGATTTGGCTAACAGGCAGTTCGGCATGTACATTTAACAACAGCGGCATGATAACGGAGATGCCTACGGCAATAAGGAACAGCGACACCGCTGCAAAAAACTTGCCGAGCACTATCTGCACAACCGACAATGGGCTGGTGAAGATAAGCTGGTCGGTTTTTTGTCTTGCCTCTTCCGAAAACAGCCGCATGGTTAGCGTGGGTATTAATATGAAGAAAAACGTGGTGGTGTTTGCAAGCACAAAGTGGAAGTTTGCCGAGCCGCTCCACACATTGGCAAAGACAAAGAATATGCCAATGACAAGCAGCATAAATGCAAGGAATACATAGCCCATCATGTGAGTGAAGTATGCTCGCATCTCTTTTTTATAAATCGCTGTCATTGTCTTCCACCTCCGTTTCAGTTGTTTCTTCCGCTTGTTCAAAATCCGCAAACGCCGATATTCCCATTCTGTCTGCGTCTGTTATAGAAAGGAAAATCTCTTCCAAGGACATTTCGGTAGACTTCATTAACAAAATTGGCGAGTTGCTTTTTGCCATGGCACGGAAGATAGCTTCACGGATATCTTCGCCGTTATCGTTGGAAAGGGTCAAATCTATCGTACCTTTTTCCACACCGGTGATGGCAGTCTCTACTTTGATTACGGAGAATTCTTTTAGCCCGTTTAGAATTTGCTCACGCTCGCCCTTTACCCTCACCTGCATTTTGTTTGCACCTTTGTTGATGGTTTCGGATAAGCTTTCCGGCGTGCCTTGCGCCACAATTTTGCCCCGGTTGATTATCATCATACGGTCGCAAACGGCACTGACTTCTTGCATAATGTGCGACGAAAGAATAACCGTGTGCTTTTTGCCGAGGTTTTTTATAACGTCACGCATTTCTATAATTTGCTTGGGGTCAAGCCCGATGGTAGGCTCGTCCATTATTATAACCTTTGGGTTGCCTATCATGGCTTGCGCCAAGCCCACACGCTGCTTGTAACCACGGGAAAGGTTTTTGATAAGTCGCTTTGGAATGTCGCTGATGGAAACCTGCTCCATGACATACTTAACCATTTCTTTACGCTGGCTGCGGCGTACGCCTTTTATGTCCGCAACAAAGTTAAGATACTCTTCTACACGCATGTCTAAGTAAACCGGCGGTGTGTCCGGCAGGTAGCCTATGTTGCGCTTGGCTTTTTCCGGCTCGGCAATAACATCTATGCCGTCTATGCTTACATCGCCATGCGTGGCGGCGATAAAGCCCGTCATAATGTTCATGGTGGTGGTTTTGCCTGCGCCGTTTGGCCCTAAGAAACCTACGACTTCTCCGGCTTTGATAGAGAAATTGATGTTGTCTATTGCCTTGCGCTGCCCGTATTGCTTGGTGAGGTTACGTACTTCAATCAATGGACTCAACTCCGTTTGTGGATTTAAATACACAAAAAATCTTGGTCGAGTATAGCATACGACCAAGATTTTAGGATTAAGAATTTGTAAACGTTTTGTAAATTAGGAATTCCTCGCCTTTATCCTCTCAAACATATCCTTAATACTCTCTTTCCTTCTCGCCGTTTCCCCCTCATCCACGCACCACTTGCCCTCTAAAAAAAACAAAGCATCGCCCGGCTTTGCCTGTTTTGGCAAATCCGCAATGGCGATGCTTTTTAATTCCAAAGTTTCTGTATTTTCAATTATTGCAAAATTTTCTTCTAGCCTATCTAAAATAAATGTTTTCCCCATCGGTTATCATCCTTACTGTACCAAGCTGGTCGGTACGGAAAATGGTTACACCTCGTGCGTTAAGGCGGTCGGTAACTTCCCGGTGGGGGTGGCCAAACTGGTTGTTTGCGCCAACGCTTATGACTGCTGCCCGTGGGTTTACGGCGTGCAAAAATGCATCCGATGTAGACGTACGGCTACCATGGTGTCCCACATTTAGCACGCTGGAAGAAATAATGGCATCGCTGTCTAAAATCCACCGCTCAAGCTGGTATTCGGCATCGCCTGTAAATAACACAGACGTGCGCCCGTGCGCCAAGCGCAGCACAATAGATGCATTGTTTAGGTCGGTGTCAGGCCATGGGTGCGGGTTTGGCGGGCCTATGACGGTAAGTTCAATAATCCCCACCCGCAAAATATCACCGGGGTTTGGAATGGTAACAGGAATATTTCGGTTATCGATAGCTTCTAAAAACCGCCTGAAAGTATCTGTGGTGTGCGTGACATCAGGCATTACAACCCGTCCAATTTCCAGTTGGCTAAGCACGGTTACAAGCCCGCCTATATGGTCGCTGTGGGGGTGGGTTGCAACCACGTAATCCAGCCGTCGCACGCCTGCATCTCGCAGGTAATTTAGCACGGCATTACGCTGGGCATGTTCTCCGCCGTCTATCAAAACAGCATGGTTAGCAGAGCGGATAAGAATACTTTCGCCCTGCCCCACATCTATAAACGACACCGCAATTTCGTCATGCGCAAGTACAAGACCTTCCGCACCGGGGAAAATTCTGTCGCCAAAGAAGTAATACACCAGCGCAAAAGCCAACACAAATAACATGGCAATGAAAAATCTTCTACCACCACGTCTTCTGCGTCTTCTTCTGCCGGTTCTGCGTACTGCCCTACGAGGGGCAGCGCCGGGCGGCCTCCCCGGCGGTCTGCGTCTTTGCGGCAACTTTTATTCCCCTGTACCGTAGAAATATTCTTCTTGCTCGGCTGTTAACTTATCAAGCTCTAAGCCCATTGCCTTACATTTCATTACAGAAATTTGGCGGTCTACTTCTTCCGGGATAAAGTACAATTTTGGCTCAAGTGTTTTGCCTTTTTCCGCAATATATTTACAACCCATGGCTTGCAGCGCAAAGCTCATGTCCATAATATCTGCGGGGTGACCGTTGCCTGCCACTATGTTTACCAACTTGCCTTCTGCAAGCAGGTTTAAAATGCGTCCATCTTTCATATGATAACCGTCGATAAAGTTCCTGCGGGCTTCTACTTTTGTGGACATTTTACGCAGGGCTTTTTCGTTTACTTCTACATCAAAATGCCCTGCATTGGCAAGGAATGCATTGTTACGCATAACTTCGAAGTGGCGTTCGGTAATAACGTCGTTACAGCCGGTGACGGTTACAAAGAATTCGCCAATTTTTGCCGCTTCGTCCATTGGCATAACACGGAAGCCGTCCATCACCGCTTCCATCGCACGCCAAGGGTTAATTTCCGTAACAATAACACGTGCGCCCAAGCCTTTTGCACGCATGGCAACGCCCTTGCCGCAAAAGCCGTAGCCCGCAACCACCACATCACGCCCGGTTAGCATTACGTTGGTCGTGTACATGATGCTGTCCCAAACGGATTGCCCTGTGCCATGCACGTTGTCAAACAAGTGCTTGCTGTCCGCATCGTTCACACGCATCATTGGGAATTTTAAGCTGCCTTCTTTTTCACGCGCCTTTAGGCGGGTGATGCCTGTGGTGGTTTCTTCGCAGCCGCCAAGCAGGTTTTCGGCATATGCTTTGCATTCGCCATGAAGCAAGCCCACAAAGTCGCCGCCGTCGTCGATGATTATGTGTGGTTTAAACTCCAGCGTTTTTTTGAGGTGACTCCAGTATTCTTCTTCCGTTGCACCATGCCATGCGTAAACTTTGTAGCCTTCGGAAGCCAGCCCTGCACAGATATCATCCTTGGTGCTTAACGTGTTAGAACCTGTAATGGCAACGTCTGCACCGCCTGCGGCAAGCACTTGCCCAAGGTAAGCGGTCTTTGCTTCCAAGTGAACGCTAATGGCTATGCGCATACCTTTAAATGGTTGGTCACGTTTAAACTCTTCTTCTATTTGGCGCAAAACGGGCATGTATTCTTTTACCCATGCAATTTTGCGTAAGCCCTCCGGGGCGAGGGATAGGTCACGTACTATGCTCATGGCAAAAATCCTTTCGGCAGGTGCGGGTGAAAGAGGAATTTTTTTAGCATGTCGGGAAGATGGTCTTTCTACGGGGAATTCACCTTTCGCTATGATTGCATGATATTTGAGAAAAACACTCAAATCTAATGCAACAACCGCTCAAGGTTGAAGTTCCCCTTGCAAGACCACACTCGCCGCCGGTAGTAAAGTTCCTGTTGAAGCCGCACCTGTTGTAGGTTGTATTTGCTCTAATAATACACCGAAAATTACGCCCCGTCTAGGCTGTAAGCGGGTTTGAAAACCTTCACCAAAAAGAACAACAGGGAGGCGGCTTGCGCAGCAAACGCCGTGCGTAACCAGTTACCTATCACCCCCGTATACTCTCCACAATACTCCCACTCTTCAACCTAGACACCGCAAACCGCATAGTCACCCACGTTATGGCAAACACCGCCACTACACACTGGATAACCGCAAGCCATGGAAATTCAAATTCGAAACGCACCGACTCCATAATGCCGAGGTAAATTAAATACGACGCACCAATACCCAACGGCAGCCCATAAAACAGCGACTTTACAGAAGCAAAAATGCTTTCGAGGTTTAGCATGTTTCTTAACCCGCCATGTGTCATGCCTACGCTTTGCAGCACGGCAAATTCACGGGAGCGGGAGCGCACATTGGTAGAAATGGTGCTTATTACGTTGGTTAGCCCAATAAGGGTTAACATTCCTACAAAACCGTAAACGGCTGTCATTATAAGATGGAAAAGGCTGCGCATGGCATCGTCTTCCGCTACGGCGTTAAATACATGTGCATTCGCACCGATGTCATCGTATTGCGGCAGCATATCCCACAAAAAATCCCTTGTGTATTCGGTAAAGCCATGAGGGTCGGAAGTTTGTGCCGCCCAAAAATAGAAATGCGCATCTACTTCCGGCACAATAATATTTACATAAAATCTACTTGCATTGACTATCTCGTTAGGCACATCAAGCCCACGCAGCTCACCATGCAAGGGCAGATAGATAATATCTCCATCCAAGTTTTGTATGGACAAGCCCTGCCCTGTAAACACAAGCGGAGCAAACTCCTCCCAATTGCCGGAGGCTTGTGTACGTACATGGTTTATCAAAATATTTGAGCCTAACGGAACGCCTGCACGCCGTGCCAGTTCTGCATAATTTTCTGCATCTACGGTTAAAAGTGTGACGGGAACATAAATGTCGTTGATATCCAGCAACCAAGAGCTTTGGTTCAGATACCGGACAAAAGCAGGTGTGTACTGCAACGTCTCTTGGGGTACAAAATAACTAAGAGAATTCCCGCCCACACCAAAAACGCTTGTTTCGGGGAATTGGCGCATGATAGCGGTGATATTTTCCGCTTCTTCTGTGTTCATGGATACGAACCGCTCTTCCAATATTTCGCCGTCATCGCCAAAAATTGTATGGCGGCTGGAGCTAAAAGATGCCAATACATCCGCATCCATCACCGCAAACACAAGGTTTGTCATTCTAAACAACTGCGAACCAAAACTGCTTGCGGCTATAAACAAAACAATGCTAACGGTCAGCGACACCACCGTTGCTCGCATGTTCCGCTTGCTACGCTTTAACGACTTGGAAGCAAGTTCACCTTCGAAGCCGAACAACTTGCGCACAAACCAATTAGAGCGCACTTGTTTTGCTTTTAATTTTACTTCGTCAACACCACGGATGGCATTGATTGCCGGTACTTTTGCCGCTTTGCGTGCGGGCAACCATGCCGAAAGCAGCACCGTAAAAAAAGATAAGCCAACCGATATAAGCACACCTTGCCATGCAAAAACAAAGCTAAAAAGCAAATCGGAATTATCCAGGGCATTGTTTAATCCGGCAATTATTTGGTTGGCTATACCCACGCCAATAAGCTGTACCAAAAGCCCGGCCGCAATGCCAAGCGGTACTCCAATCACCGACAGCAGCACACCCTCACGTACAACGGTTGCAGCAATTTGCCTTTTTGTAGCACCAACACTTTTTAAAATGCCGAACTGCGCCAATCGCTCGCCCGCACTTACCCTAAAGGCATTGGACACAACAATAACCGACACGGCAACGATAATCAGGCTCAAAATTACGCCAATGCTGTAAATGGTGTAATAATAATTATCACGCACCACCATGTCGCCCATTACTTCTGTAATCGCATCCAGTCCGCTGGCGGCAAAACCAAATACGGCGGTTATCATAGCGGTAGAAAGCACAATGCCAAGCAGCGTCCATATCGTGCGTTTCCTTTTTTGCATAAGCTGGCTGTATGCCAATTTTGTCGTTAGTTTCATGGACGCACCATACCTTCCCTCGTTATCCGCCCGTCGCTGAGGGTAATAACACGGTCGGCTTGCAGGGCAATGTTTTCGTCGTGGGTTATCATAATCAGCGTTTGGTTAAATTGCTTGTTGGATAGCTTCAGCAAGTCGATAATCTCTCGGCTGGATTTGCTGTCAAGGTTACCCGTGGGTTCGTCTGCAAGAATGACAGCAGGGTCGTTAATTAATGCCCGCCCAATAGAAACCCGCTGCTGCTGCCCGCCTGAAAGTTCGCTGGGCAGGTGTTTTGCACGGTCGGTTAATCCTATGGTTTCCAGTATGTGACGAAGCTTATCTTCGTCGGGCTTACGGTTATCCAAAAGCCGTGGCAGCATGATGTTCTCTTCGGCGGTTAGCGTGGGGATAAGGTTGTAAAATTGATACACAATCCCTATGTTTCGGCGGCGGAAAATTGCCAGTTGGCTTTCGTTAGATTTGTAAATTTCGTTGCCGTCTATGACTACGCTGCCCGATGTTGGGCGGTCTACGCCGCCAATCAGATGCATAAGTGTGGACTTTCCCGAACCCGACGCACCGATTATTGCTACAAATTCGCCTTTTTCTACGCTAAAGCTTACGCCGTCCAGTGCGGTTACGGTTGTGTCGCCTTTGCCGTATGTTTTTGATAGGTTGTTTACTTGTAAAATTGCCATTTTAATTGCCTCCTTTATCATGAAGTAATTTTATCAAGCCAAAGTGACTGCTTGGTGACTATAAAAAAAGCCCCTCTGCTATTTAAAAAATGCAGAGGGGTGTTCTACTAGACAAGCTTGATATTGTTTTCCAACTTGAACAGCTCCCACACAAAAATTGCGTCGTCATGTGTCAGGTTATTAAACCAAAACTCAGTATAACTGCACCATGAGCTGGCATCAACCTGCCTATGTTTACAGGTCGGGTTGCAATCGGCACAATGCTGCCGTTTTTGTGTAAAAATACCGGGGAAGCGTGCTTCAACAGCGGCTATTTTATCAGGATGCTTCTTGAAGACCCGTTCTAACCGCACGATAATAGCATTGCTATCCAAAAAAATTAGTCGTGTATGCTTCTTCCATGCGCCTTTGGCGTAAACAATTGCGTCGCCGAACATATCGTAAAAAGGTTCTGCCCAAATGCCGACTTTGCAAGCATCGTTATATATGGCGTAGTGCGTTTGGCGCAAACTGTCAGGCAAGAAATCGGTTCGGGCAAGGAATTCTGCTTTACCCGCCTCCACTGTCGAAAACGGAGATTGTATACTCATTCCTGCGCCCACTTCCACAAAGCGATGTGAAATCAACTTCATGTGACGGTAATAATTTGCTGAATAACAGTGTGCTTGCTCCGTGCAACCTTCCGAACATTTGCGGCAGCCCTCGGGGTTGGCTCTCCATCGGAAGTATGATTGTACCACCTGCACAACATTAGGCGAATCGGGGCATGAAACCGTGAAGGTTGCGGATTTTTTATCATCCAACCCTTCAATGTAAAATCCATGCTGGGCAAAACCCTTGAGCAGCATAATTGCTCGGTCCTGCGGCTTGTTAAAATCGTAGGCAAAAAAACTCTTCTTATCTACTACCAACGTATCACCGGCTATTTCTCCACCTACAAGCGATTCGAACACTCGCATAACCCTGCCTTGGTTTATGCCGTAGACTGTAAGACCACGCCAGTCCGGCCAGCCCCATTCGAAAGGTGAGCCTTGCTCAATCCCCTCGTAAATACCATAAATCAATTCTTGCAAAGCCCTGAATGCGGTTACAAATTCGTCGTTGCTTAAACCGTTAAGATATTGCGCATTGATTTGTGTGCCTTCGGGTATAAACACAATTTCTTGTTTAAATTTCGTAACGGCACGCCATGCGTCGCCTTCAAAGTGGTCATGTACAAGCGTCCGGATGGCGGCGGCAAATATCGGCAACTCGTAGTCGGTTTTGCCGGCAGTATCTTGCGCTTCGCAAAATGCGGCGAACTCATCCAAAAAACGCCATCTGGCAGTAAGTTCAACGCTTCCATATCCTGCACCGGGCTTACCCCAGCAAAATATGCCTATTTCTTCGGCGGCGGGCGGCGTGTCCCCAAAAACATCAAACAACCGCATATGTTCGTCGATTGTTTTTTGCGCACGTTTCTTTTCAATTAAATACGCAACGAAAGTATCCCTGTATTTTGCAACAGACATGTTTTTAGGCGGCACTAACAGAATAATGGTGTTATCACCGTCGGCTTGCGCACGACCATGTTTAACAAGATATTTCGCACGTTTGGGGTAGGTTGAAGCAAGTGCGTTGCCTTGTTCATCTATAACATTAATTAATTTACTCATCGCATACTCTCCTATAATAAGCAATAAAAAAAGCATACGCTGCCCGTTTATTTTTTATAGGTGTCATCCCCTGCGTATGCAATGAGTATAACACATAGGTTTTGAACTACAAAATCTCCTTTACCACATCAATCATAAACCGAAAGTCCGAAAATGTTTGCAAGTTCATGTTCATATACATCTGCCCGTGACAAGATACAAATTTTTCACCGTTCAGCTCATATACCGTTTTTACAGCGCAAGATTGGCTGCATCCGCTGCATTTTTCGTAATAATCAACAAGGCGGTCAGCCATTTCGGGTGATAGTTCATAAACTCGTTTGAGGGTGAAGTTTGTCAAATCATTTTTTCGCCCCATAAATTTTCCTTCAAATTTATGGTTTGAAAGCATATACCACCAGTAAGAATGCTTCATGAGATGTTCGTTGATTCGAATCGCATATGAAAATCCATGAACGGAAGATGTATACGTAATTTTACATCCTAATTGGTTGCCCTCGATTTTTCGCTTTATCTTAAGCGCTTTTTCATTTAAGAGAAACTGGTCGGTCTTTATAATTTCTTCTCGAAGTACCGATGCTAACAGAGAAATACACGCTTCAAAACTAGCTTTAACGCCTTTACGAATAAAATAAAGCCTCGCCTCGCCGATTTCATTGTTGATGGGAATGGCGTCCGGTTCAAAATCATATTCTTCAACGGTCATATTCTTGATAAGAACTTCGGCAAATTTATCTGTACTGAGTCTTAGCTCAAAACCAGCCTTGTTCATATCGGCAAAAAGACCTGAGCGCATATATTTTTCTTTTTTGGAAAAAAACCTTGTTTCGCCATCTATAACGATTTGCATAAACTTCAAACCATACAGAACCGTAATTTCAATATCTTTTGGCAAGTCCGTACGGTTATCAAAAGACTTGGGCTTTTTATTATCAGGTTCTGCAATATCACTAAGGCTTCTATTGTCCGACATCGTACCAAATGAAATATGACCCTCGCCAAGCAGCAGATGTAAACCGGGTTGCGGCATATGCAATGTCATACATATTTTTAGCGGCAAGCAAAATTTTTGAGGCAGCATTATGCATGACGACAACGGTTTAAGCGGGAGATAGTGCCCCCTAACGCTTTTCGTCGCAGACAAGAAAAATCCGGTGTTTCTTTTTTCTGCAATAACACCGCTTGTCATCTGACAAGAATTAAAATTAATCTGTGATAGAGCCATCATCCGCCTCCTCGAATAAGTCATCCATGCACGCAAATATTCCCCCCGTTGCAAATGTTCCCTCGTCAATCATACGGTTAATTTCGTTACGGCTTGCCCACATTACGCCGCAGGTTTCATCCGGCGCAAGCGTTACGGTTGATATGTCTATATTTTGCCGAAACAGCCAAACATCGACCAAACCATGGCATTGGGCACTGCCGCACGGTAAGCCATGTTTAATCATTCGTCCGTTGTGCGGCTCGAGGATAATGCCCAATTCTTCGTTTACTTCTTTTAATGCGGTAGTCAAACTATCATCGCCGGTAACCGCACTTCCGCCCGTACATTCCCACATATTTGGGAACGTCTTGTTTGGCGACCGTTGTGATATAAGATATTCACCCTTGTCGTTTTCAATCAAAACCCAAACCTCAAGGTGGTACTCACCTTTGTTCATGGGCTTGCCACGCTCATGCAGACGACCTGTTGCATTGCCGTTTTCGTCGAGAATATCCCAAAGTTCAGCCATATTTATTCCTCCATTAGCATGTTTTCTCGTAAATCCGTCCGCCTTCATTCGGTTCAATGATGCCCGTGTCTACATAATCAAGTGATTTCCAAAAAGAAGGGTTGCCCACAATATCATTTAAATAAATGCCTTTTATGTCGAGTTTTTTAAGCACTTCTTCGGCTTTGCTTACCATCACTTTGCCCAATCCATGCTTTCGCAGTTGCTTATCGACGTATATTTCCGACATATGTCCCCAGCCTTTGTATCCGTCAACATAGCCGGGTACTTCTTCGCAGTCCAAGTGGAAAGTGACAAATCCTTTATACTCACTGTCAATCACACAAATATAAGTGGTTTTCCCTGCAAAGTATTTTTTAAAATACGCAAAATTTTCTTCAAACTCATCAGGCGGAAAAATATCTTCCAACGCCTCTTCCGAAATCTCAGCTTCGTAAGTTTGATACAGCGGTAGTAATGCCATTAACATCGCTTCGTCTTGCATATCAAATTCGATAAACCTCATGTTGTGTCTCCTTTAAAAAAATTTTAGCGCAAACGTTGCACCATGCCCTTTACCGCCATTTACTTCAACATCGCCATTTTGCCCACGCATGATGGCGAGTGCAAGCGGCAAGCCTATGCCGTAACCCTTATCCGAGCCGGAGTTTTCGAAACGGTTGAACAGCTTGGATATTTTATCTTTTTCTATCCCCGCACCGCTATCCGTTACGGCAATCCATTTGCAAATGGGGTTGCTGCCCGCTTCTATGCATATGCTGCCGCCATCGGGCGAAGCCTCCGATGCATTTTTTATTAAATTGGTTAACGCTTCGCTTGTCCAACGTTTGTCGCAAGTTAAGCTTATGTCGCCTGCGATATCCACGCTTTGGTTTTTAAGCTCCAGCAATATTTGCAGCGGTTCAAGCGCAAGCAAAATTAAGTCGCCCGATGATATTTTTTCTTTGGCAAATGCTATCGCCCCTGCATCAAGCTTAGCTATTTTTAACAGTGCAGACGCAAACCATTCCATGCGCACAAGCCCCGCCTTTATGTTAGAAAGGAATTCTACCTGCTTTTCCGGCGGCGCATTTTCAAGCAAATCTGCCATAATAGTCATGGATGTAAGCGGTGTTTTAATTTGGTGGGATATGTTTACCAATGTATCGGTCAGCATGTTTCGCTCTTTAAGCAGCACCTCGGCTTGCTCGCTTTTGCGGCTGGCAAGCGTATGGATGTCGTTTTTTAACATGCCCCATTCGCCTTCGCTATTGTCTCGCAAATCCACTGTTTGCCCATCAATAATTTTTCTAATATCGGCGGATAAGTTTTTTATCTCGCTTTTATTAATCCACACGGTAGCCCACCCCCCTAACCGTTTCTATTTTTAAGGACTCGCCCAGTTTTTCTCGTAGCCGTTTGATGTAAACGGTAAGCGTATTGTCTTCCACAAAGCTGCCGGCAGAATCCCAAATGTTTTCTAAAATTTGTGTGCGGGTGAGCAGTTGCCCTTTGTGCGTTGCAAGCACCAACAGCAAACGATATTCGAGGGCGGTCAGTTCTGCAAGCTCACCTTTTACGTAGGTTTTGCCGGCAGCAGTGTCGATGGATATATCGCCAATGGTTATGTTTGTTGTGTCTGGGGAGGCGTTTAGCGTACGCCTAACCCTTGCAAGCAACTCACGCACACGGAACGGCTTTGTAACGTAGTCGTCTGCGCCGCCGTCGAATGCTTTGACTATGCTGCGTTCGTCATCTACTACGGTTAAAAAAATAATGGCTGCATCGGATAACTTTGCCCTCACATCAAAACCCGTGCCGTCGGGCAATTGCATGTCCAGTATGGCAAGGTCGAATTTTTGGTCTGCAATGGCGGCAGCAGCTTCTTTTACAGTTTTGCAGTGCCGCACGCTGTATCCTTCTTGCTCCAGCGCATACACCAGCCCGGACGCTATTATTGCATCATCTTCAACAACAAGAATATGTTTCATCAAACTCACCTCTTTACTATTTTATACCGAAATCTTTGAAAAGTCTTAACTTTCTGCGTCCATCAACTTTGATTTCCTTTTGTACAATCAAACAAAAGGAGATGGAAAAAATGAAAAAACCAACAACTATTTTATTCGCTTTGCTCATTTTTACAGTCATGCTGGGCGGTGTGTTTCTTTTACTAACAACCGAAACCCCGCAGGAAATTTCAACCCCTACAGAAAATCCTGAACCATTGGCACAAGATATCGAGCCGATTGAAACCTTGTCCAACATATCAATACCCATGCCCCTGCCCATGCTCAACGAATATTTGGTTTTAGTAAACCATCAACACGCCATAGCAAACGAACCTGACCATAGCATTCTTATCCCCGCATGGCCTACCGTGCCTGTTAGCACAACGGTAGACATGTACCTGCACCCCACAGCATTAAACGCGGTAGCAGACATGTTCGCTTCTGCAAGGGAAGCAGATATCGGCAGCTTTTTTGTAACCAGCGGCTTCCGCAGCCACGAGGCACAGGCAGCATTGTACGGCGACGGCAGCAACAGCGCATTTGTTATGCCGCCCGGCCATAGCGAACATCAAACGGGTTTGGCGGCAGACATTATGGCTGTGGGCGTTGGGCAATGGGAGCTTGCGGATTCCCCGCAGGGGCAATGGCTTGCCGCTAACTCGTGGCGGTATGGGCTTATACTGCGTTACCCCGAAGGCGCAACGCATATAACGGGTATAGCGTTCGAACCGTGGCATTTCCGTTACGTAGGCGCAGTGCATGCATACTACATGTGGCGCAACAATCTTGTGTTGGAACAATATATTGAATTGCTACAATCCGGCGAAAGAGATATGATGGCTCTCACGGGAGAGTGATTGTATGGAATACACCATTTTAATTTGCGATGACGATGCGGACATACTAAACGCACTTGAAATATATCTACGGCAAGATGGATATGATATTGTAAAAGCCAGCAATGGTGCGGAGGCAATCGCCTTTGTCAAAAACAGACAGGCGCATTTAATCCTGATAGACATCATGATGCCTGTAATGGACGGCATACAAGCTGCGGTAAAAATCAGAGAGTTTAGCAATGTCCCTATCATTTTCCTGTCGGCAAAATCCGAAGATACCGACCGTATACTGGGGCTTAACATGGGCGCAGACGATTATATAACCAAACCGTTTAATCCTGTAGAATTGCTGGCAAGAGTGCGGGCAGCATTGCGCCGTTACGCCCGCTTGGGCGGCATGACCCAACAGGCAGAAGCTGACTTTTACCAAACCGGCGGGCTTGTGGTAGATGACAATAAAAAACTGGTAACCGTAGATGGCGAAGCAGTGACCTTAACCCCTATCGAGTACAACATCCTTTTGCTGCTTATCAAAAGCCCGGACAGAGTATTCACCTCCGACCAAATATATGAAGCCGTTTGGAACGAGCCGGCTTTCCACGTATCCAAAACCATTAGCGTGCATGTAAGAAATATCCGAGAAAAAATTGAAATAAACCCAAAAGAGCCACGCTACCTAAAGGTAATGTATGGCTTGGGTTATAAGGTGGCGAATATAGAATGAAATGGACTATCCTAAAAATATTCATGTTTGTTTCAAGTTTTATGTGGGCGTTTTCGCTGGTACGTTCGTTAAGCACTGCATTTAACTGGTATGCATCACGGGTGGTTGGCAATACGCTTGCGCTTGGCACTGTGCTGTCGGCAGTATGCCTTACAGCCAGCTTACTTGCATTCGCTTTTGCTGTATGGAAAACACAGCCCAATACCAACCTGCCTTTCCGCAAAGTGGATTATTCTGTCATAGTGCTGCTGTGCGGGGTCGGTTTTTATGTACCTGCATATATGATACAAAACCCGATGCCGGGATTATCGCTGCAAACCGCAATACTTTTATTCCCTGTCATCGCTTACACATCCGCAATGTTTGCCTTTGGCGAACTGGTGGCACGCTTGCGTGACAAGTCATTGATGCAAACGCTGTACTGGGTCGCATTTTTTAAACAGTTCCCCATTTGGTATTTAGTCGGAGCGTTAACCGCCTTGCTTTTAATAAGCCAACTTGGTTTGCTTGTATTCTACTTCTTTACGCCGGTGCGATTGGTCGCACTATTCGCCATTTGCGTTCTCACGTATTTTGCCACCTTTCTGCTTAACCTTTCCGAACAATACGACAATGCCAACCAAGAAAAAGTCCGTGCCGAGCGGTTTAAAAGCGAACTTATCACCAATGTTTCGCACGATATAAAAACACCGCTAACCAGCATAATCAATTATGTAGACTTGCTAAAAAAAGAAGCTGTACCTGAACAAGCAGCTTCTTACATTGAAGTATTAGACAAAAAATCTGCCCGCCTAAAAGTGCTCATCGACGACCTGATGGAAGCCTCTAAAGCAGGGACGGGCAACTTGCGGGTAGACAAACAAGAAATAAACCTTGGCGAGCTTATCGGACAAATTTCCGGCGAGTTTGAAGATAACTTTACCGCCCGCAGCCTAACGCTTGTGTTGCGCAGTCCGGAAGAACCCATTCTTGTAAACACCGACAGCCGTCACCTATACCGTGTGCTGGAAAATTTATTTTCCAACGCCGCAAAGTACGCCCTCTCAGGCACTCGTATATTTGTGGAAAGTAGCCTGCAAAACGGCAAACCGTTTATCGTATTACAAAACACGTCGGAAAGCCCCGTAGAACTCTCCAATGCCGAAGCCACAGAGCAGTTTATACGGGGCGACAAAGCCCGCCAAACCGAAGGCAGCGGACTGGGCTTATATATCGCCAAAAACCTTGTAGAGCTTATGGGCGGCACGCTTAACATCAGCATCACCGGCGACCTGTTCCGTGTGGAAATTTTACTATAATCAACTTATATCTTGCCCCGCCTAATAAATTTGCTATAGTAAATGTAGCAAATTTGAAGGCGGGATTTTTTATGTTAATTTTACAACCCATAACATGGAGCAACTACAAAGAAATTATTGCATTGGAAATCCATGACCACCAAAAAGGTTTCGTGGACAATAACGAAAGATGTTTGGTAAAAGCATATATTGATTGGAAGCAGCACGGGGTTAAATCATTTGAATATGGAATATATGACGATAAAACCCCCATTGGTTTTGTAATGATGGAGTATAGGTCTGCGGAACGCTCCTGCCTAAATGACAACGAACCCAATTATATCGTTTGGGAATTTATGATTGACAAAAATCACCAAAACAAAGGATTGGGACGTTCCGCAATGCATGTCATTGTAGAGCATCTGAAAACGAATCCCGAAGGAGAGGCGAAATCCATTGTTATACCGTGTGGGCCCTCTAATGCGGTCGCAGCAAAACTTTATGCGTCACTCGGATTTAAAGATACAGGCATAAAAAACGGTGACGGCGATAACAGTGATGTTTTTGTGCAATTGAAATTCTAAAACGAATTAAAAAACGAAAAGGGGCATTTTATTATGAGAACACCCGAAGAACTAAAAAAGCTTATCACATTTATCGAGGACAACGATGATGTAATACCCGACGATGTAGACATTGACGTTTTACTGAACGATATGCTTGTGCATATCGGCAGTACCGACCCAGAGCTGCGTGACGACCTAATTTACGCTTCCCTTGCCGAATGGATAGATGACGGTATCATCACCGCAACACAGATGAAGCATATTTTAGCCACTTGTCTTGGCGAGCAGCATCTATTCCTTGGTGTTGGCGAAACCGATACAGACACTGTGTTTACACGTTCGTTTTCATCACTAGCCATTGCCTTGGCTCTTGCAATGCATGACGAAAACCCATTTCTATCGCTTGCCGAAATAAATAACATCAAAGAAACCGTACTGCGTTATATTAGCCTCGAAAAAGATTATCGTGGGTTTGTCGCAGTCAAGGGCTGGGCGCACTCGGTAGCGCATATCGCAGATGTTTTGGGTAACCTATCCGGTTGCGACAAGGCAATTGATGCCCCCGAAACCACCGAAAAGCGTATCCTTGGGCGAGAAGGATTGCTGGAAGTTTTGCAAGCAATCAAAACATTGGTTTGCAACAGCCAACTGGTTTACACCACCGAAGAAGACAAGCGTTTGGCAGCGGCTTGCCTAATGGCGATATGTAGCGAGCTTTTCACAAACAAAGAAATTATCGGCTGGTTAAACGAATTTAACCTAACCGATACCGAAAGCAAATACGAAGCCATGCCGGGCAGCTACTACCAATACGTTAACAGCAAGCACTTTATGCAAAGCCTTTACTTTATGCTACTGCCGGACGACGACTACAAAGAAATATGCAAACACCTGCTTAGCTTCCTGATAGAGGAAGCAGAGGACGAAGACGAAACCGAAGCATAATCTGCTAGCCCCACACTATGTAAAAAGAAAGCCCCATGAAGGAAATTTTAGCCTATAGCGACTCTCGCATTAGAATTGAGTGATGTTCTCAATTATCATGCGAGTCGGAGCATTAGGCTAATTTCCCGTCACGGGGCTTTCAAATTTGCTGGTTTAGTTATACATTAGGTCACTTGGGTTTGTATTCGGGTGGAAATGCGCCCGCATAGTCTCTTCATAAACTTCGTAGAAGAAATTTTCTGCACGCAAACGCAGTGTGGTTTCGTTTATCCATTCAAGCAACTCAGGCTCGTTTTGGCGTATGGCCGGTGCAAGCACATCGTCGTTGCCCAGCCTGTATTCTATGACGTTAAAGCCGTCGTTGTCCCACGCATGTCTTAGCAAAAGTGTGTTGTCATGCGCCATTGCATCGCCTCTGCCATCTGCCAATGCCTGGAAAGAAGACACATTATCCGGGAAGCGCATCAAATTAATTTCAGGGTGATTTTGCGTAAAATAAATTTCCGCCGTTGTACCCTGGGTTACAATCAAGTCGCGTCCTGCCATGTCTTCAAGCGTTTCAACTCCGCTGCCTTCTGGCGAAATTACGCCCAATGCCACACGCCCGTACGGCAAAGTGAAATCTACTTGCTCGGCACGCTCCGGTGTTACGGTAAAGTTTGCAATAATAACATCCACACGGTGCGATGTAAGGAACTCTATGCGGTTTGCCGCTTCCGTGATAACAAACTCGACTGCATTTTCATCACCGAACATTTCATATGCAAAACGGCGTGCAATCATTGCGTCACGCCCGGCAAGCTGACCCGCAGCATCCACATACCCAAACGGCGGCGACTCGCCAAAAATACCCACGATAATATAGCCTCTATCTCTAATGGCCTCCAAGCCATTTTCTGCATTGTTGCCGCAAGCGGCAACAATGGCAAGTGCAACTACTGCCAATAAAACTAAACTAATCTTTTTCATGATTTTTCTCTCCTAATGCAAAAATTTATTCAAAAACTGTATCGTCCGCTCTTCCTTCGGACTGGTAAAGAACGTCTCCGGGTCTGCCATCTCTACAATATGCCCGCCATCCATAAATGCCACGGTGTCGGCTGCATTTCTTGCAAAACCCATTTCGTGGGTTACAACAATCATTGTCATGCCCATTTCTTTCAATTCACGCATCACTTGCAAAACTTCGTACACCATTTCCGGGTCTATGGACGCCGTTACTTCGTCAAAGAGCATAAGCCGTGGCTTCATGCATAGCGCACGTACGATAGCTATGCGCTGCTTTTGTCCGCCAGAAAGCTCGTTCGGGTATGCCCCGGTTCTATCCGCAAGCCCCACACGCTCAAGCAGCGCAAGGGCTTCTTTTTTTACTTCTTCTTTATTGCGCTTTTGCACCTTTGTGGGTGCAAGCAGCAAGTTTTCCATTACAGTCATGTGCGGGAAAAGGTCGTAACTTTGGAACACCATGCCAATCTGCTGGCGCAGCTCCCGCCAGTTGGTATCTTTGCCGCCATAGGTTAAACCGTCAAAGGTCATTTGCCCGCCGTCGATAACCTCCAAACCGTTTATGCACCTAAGCAGTGTGCTTTTGCCGCAGCCGGATGGTCCAAGCAGCACCAGCACCTGCCCCTCGGTGATATCAAGGTCTACAGAGTCCAATACCTTTTTGCCGTCAAATATTTTTGTGATTGATTCCAGTTTTAATAAAACGTTAGCCAAGCCATATAACCTCCTATTTCGCCCGTTTCTCTAAATACCGCGACCACAATGTTAGCGGATAGCACAGCACAAAGAAGAAAAAGAATATAAATGTGTAAATTGCAAACGGCTCTCCTGTACGCTGTATAATTTGCGTACCACGGGAGAAAAGTTCCATAACGCCAACCAGCGTTGTAATGGACGTTGTTTTTATCAAACGTGTTGCCATGTTTATTACCCCCGGCAACATTCGGCGGAACGCCTGCGGCAGCAGTACATATCTAAACAGTTGTAAACCGTTAAGCCCCAACGCCGTGCCGGACTCCCGCTGTATTGCGGGCAAAGACTGCAACGCACCCCTTACCATTTCGCCAATTTCTGCCGAACCCCAAAGCGTGAACACGATGATTGCACTCGTGGAGCTGCCCACATACTGCCCCATCAGCCTCGGCAGCGCAAAAAACACTGCAAACAGCCAAACAATCAGGGGAATAATACGGAAAGCTTCCAAGTAAAAGCGTGTGATAAATCCTACAACCGGGTTTTTAACATTGCGTAAAAATCCAAAAACCAGCCCGCCCAAGCAACTGAGCAACAACGACACAAGAGCGATATAGATAGTCTGCGTCATGCCGTCTATCAGCATGGTGCGGTTTTCCAAAAGCAGCCTAACGCCGTCCATATCTCAGCCTCCTTTCCAAAAAAAGAAAGAAAAGGCTAAGCGGTGCAATAAGTGCAAGATAGTACAGTGTCAGCATTATCAGCACTTCGTCCGTTCTAAAGAACATGCCTATTTGGCTGCGTGCCATGTGCATGAGTTCCGGCACGGCAATAACGCTAACCAATGCCGATTCACGCAGCAAGAAAATTACATTGGCTGCCAAAGCGGAAAGTGCTGTGCGAAATGCCTGCGGCAAAATGACATAAATAAGCATTTGCGTCTTAGAAAGCCCCAAACTTTGCGCCGATTCTCGCTGCGTTTTTGCAACGGCTTCAATACCGCCACGCAGTGCTTCCATCATATAGCTGCCGCCAAGGAACGTTAAGCCAATAACACCGCACATAAAACCGGATAAATTGATGCCTAGCATCGGCAAGCCAAAAAACAGGAAGAACAAATGCGCCAACAACGGTGTGTTACGGGATAACTCTGTGTACGCTTTCATCAGCCAAGTTAAGCCCGGTATTTTGTAGTAGTAGATTATGTTGCCTATGACACCTACTGCAAAAGCAAGCAGCACGCCCCAAAAAGTAAGGCGAATAGTTACCAATGCCGCACGGTTAAACAGCGGAACAAGGGTGTTTAGCATATAGTCGGTGTTTAACATGATTGCTCCTATACCATACGAGAAAATTGTTCAATTGCGACGGAAAGTCTTTTCATCGCTTCGGCGTCGTTGCCTTGGCGCAAGTTATCGAAAATGCAATGTTCCAAATGGCATTGCAAAATACCCTGCCCTGCTTTGTGCAACGCAGCCTTGGCAGAGCTTACTTGAATAAGAATTTCTTCGCAGGGTTTATGCTCTTCTACCATTTTTATAAGGCCTCGCACTTGCCCCTCTATGCGCTTAAAGCGGTTAATAATTGCATCGGAATCTATGCATGGGTGTTCCATAAAATAACCTCCTTTGTCAGCAGGTAGGGATACCCCCTACCCCTATGTGAACATATTATGCAACTTCTTAGAAAATGTCAACATGAAAATTCCATACAAAAAGGGCTGCCCATCAAAGGACAGCCCTTTTTATTCTATGCTCACCAAGAAATATGCGCACTCCGCCCCTCTTCGTCCCAGTATACATCTGTAATGCCCAGTGTGTTCACTACAAACCTAACCGGTACAAAAAATCTATCATTTACAATCATTGGCACGCCAAGATTATTTTGCAGTGGTTCATCCGCCGGCAGAATAATCACATCACCACCAATGAGTAACCGAGCGGAACGTGTTGCTTCGTCCCATTCTACATCAATTTCCAACAGTTGTGCCAAGGTGTATAACGGCACCATCAAGCGATTGGTTGCCGAGTCTATAAACGGTGCAAGAACGGCTTCGATATATCTTCCATTAAACACAACATTTATATCATCTGCCGTAAAGACTATCGTGTTACCCCGCTCTTGGAACAGGAATATGCCATACAATCCAGCCGTCACTGGGAATGTGAAAGTTAACCCATCGTCACAAATTTGACCTTCTATTATGCGATATTCTCCTGTTTCGTAGCAGAACCAAATGCCCCGCAGTTGCCTTAGCTCTTCCGCTGTTAAGTTAAAGTTGGAAAGATTTACGACGATACTTGCACTTTCTTCAATATCTACTATCGCAAAGTATTGCAGCAGATATCTTGCATCAGGAGGAGCAACACCCAATTCGGCAAATGGTATGGTTTGCAAACACACTTTTTCCTCATCTACTAATAACCACCATACAGGAATTTTTTTCGTGCATTCTTCATCTCCATTTTCCGGTGGTGGTAATGGTTGTTGCACGGTGTCATTTGTACCGGTGTCTACACCTGTTGAAGGCGGGGTTAGATTTATGTTAACACGCAAAATAGTATTAAAACCTTCCCTCGTTACCGTTACCAAAAACTCGCCTGTTATCGATGGTTGCCCTACTGTTGGGCGTGTGCCGCTCACACGAATTTCGTCACCTTCTACAGAAATTGTAATACCTGCCGGCAAGCTATGCGTCAAAGTAATGTCGCCCATTGCCAAACCGCCAACGATAGATCTAGCAGTTAATGTGTTATTTCTCAGGTTTACGGTAGCCGGTGTAAGTCTCACTGCATCTTCTTGCAAAGCTATATATGGCGCACCCGCCGCAACACCAGCGCCCCAAATGGTTAAGCCGTTGTGTACAGGCTCATTGTTGTGGCTTACTGCGGTAAATGTTTGCACCCAAACGCCGTTATTATGGTCGAACTGGCGCAAGAATACACCATTGTAGTTGATATTGTGCAAAAGAATGTCGGCTATATTATCGCCACGCAATGCCCAGCTACCAACCTCTACACCGCTGTTTGTTATTGTGCCGTCACTATTAAAACGGTACACGTCGGAAAGGTTTGCAGTTCTGTCTACATATCTGCCATGGTTTA